>Ga0315912_10000171_pt1 | contig 146491 bp, 115 predicted proteins | sample VfabasoilMG_FD_204469 | JGI IMG/M metagenome (GOLD analysis project Ga0315912, IMG submission 204469) | Garden soil microbial communities collected in Santa Monica, California, United States - V. faba soil | ecosystem: Environmental > Terrestrial > Soil > Garden | place: USA: California...
CTTTTGGGTGATCCTAGCGAGAGGGTCCCACCCGTTCCCATCCCGAACACGGAAGTTAAGCCTCTCAGCCCCGATGGTACTGCACGCGCGAGTGTGTGGGAGAGTAGGAAGTCGCCCAAATTAATTCCAACAAAGCAACGCCCAATCCCACGCGGATTGGGCGTTGTCGCGTAAAGTACAGGTTGTGCCCCTTTTAACATGGGACCTGTTTAGTGCGGCCATCGCCCTACTCGGGATCGCCTCGCATTTACTGATCCGCTTTCGCCTGGGCGGCGATGCGGATCTTCCCCTGCTTGTTGCCCTCCTGCTGGGCGGCGCGCCCCAAGTTTGGGCCGTTGTCCGCCGAGTCGCCAGCGGACGGTTTGACGCCGATATCCTGGCAATGGTCTCCATCGTCACCTCCCTGCTGCTCAATGAGTATCTCGCCGGAGCGATCATTGTCTTGATGCTGGCCGGCGGCACGGTGCTTGAGGGCTATGCTACGGGGAAAGCCTCATCGGTCCTGGACGCGCTCGCCAAGCGCATTCCGCGCAACGCGCACTGCGTAGACGGCGATACCACGAAAGACATCCCGGTGGAGGCCGTAACGCCCGGCGACATTCTCGTCATCTTCCCCCACGAGAGCTGTCCGGTCGATGGTGTTGTTGTATCCGGTCGCGGCTCCATGAACGAGGCGTATCTGACCGGGGAGCCCTACGTTCTCTCGAAGTCTCCTGGTTCGGCTGTCCTTTCCGGCGCGATGAATGGCGATTCGGCCCTTACGATAAAGGCAGCCAAGCCCGCCGCCGACTCCCGCTATGCCCAAATCATGCGGGTTGTAAAAGAGACGGAAGAAAACCAGCCGGCGATGCGCCGCATGGCCGAACGGCTCGGGGCTTGGTACACGCCGTTAGCACTCGCTATGGCGGGAGCAGCCTGGGTGCTGAGCGGCGACCCCGACCGCTTTCTCGCCGTCATAGTCGTGGCGACACCGTGTCCCCTCCTGATCGGGATTCCGGTAGCCGTCATCGGCGCAATTTCATTGGCGGCCAAGAATGGCATCCTCATCCGAAAAGCGGCATCGCTCGAGGACATTGACCGGTGCCGCGTATTTGTCTTCGACAAGACCGGCACGCTGACCTATGGAACGCCCGCCGTCTCTGAAGTCATTTGCGGGGAGAACTTCACGCAGGAACGGGTGTTGGGCGTGGTGGCAAGCCTGGAGCGGTACTCGCGCCACCCGCTCGCGGGCGCACTGGTGCAGGCCGGTGAGGGCCTTCCCCCGGTTGAGGTCACCGAAGTCCACGAACTGCCGGGCCAAGGACTAATCGCCACGGCGGACGACGTACTAGTCGAGATTACGGGTCGCAAGCGAGCCACAGCACTAGGGCTGCAACTACCAGCCGAGGCCGCCGGGCTGGAATGCATTGTGTTGATCGGCGGCCAATTCGCGGCGCTGATTCGCTTTCGAGATAAGCCCCGCCACGACGCCCCCGATTTTGTGAAACACCTGGGAACGCGCCACGGCGGAACTCGGGTGGTCCTGCTCTCAGGCGACCGCGAAAGTGAAGTTCGCTATCTGGCCGAATTGGCGGGAATCAAGGAAGTTCTGTTTGGGCAGAGTCCGGAACAAAAGGTTCAGTTTGTTACCGACATTGCCCGGACGACACCTGTGCTCTACGTCGGTGATGGCATCAACGATGCCCCTGCGCTACTTGCCGCTACCGTCGGGATCGCGCTGGGCGACAAAGGCGAGATCGCCGTCCAGGCAGCCGATGCAGCCATTCTCGAACCCTCGCTGCGCCGTGTCGATCAACTCATCCATATCGGCCGCCGGATGCGCGCCATCGCACTCCAAAGCGCGGTTGGCGGAATGGCACTCAGCGGAGTCTGCATGGCGTTCGCCGCCACCGGCTATCTATCACCCGCGGCCGGTGCCTTGGCCCAGGAAGCCATCGACGTGGCCGCCGTTCTGAACGCCTTGCGCGTCGGAACCGGCGGCCACGAAATGACCGACTATTAAAACAGGAACTTCGCCGTCAACTGAACGCGCCGCGGGTAGTTGGCTTGGTTGACCGCCCGGATTTCGCCGAACTGCGCATTACGCGGGTCGGTGTTCGGAGCCGGCAACTGTGCCCGGTTCAGCGAGTTGAGGAACTCCGCTTTGAACTGGATGTTATAGCGTTCCTTGATTGGCGTGTTCTTGATCAGCGATGCATCCCAGTTGTTGACGCCCTGGTTGCGCAGGAAGCCAAAGCGGAGCGGGAAGTAGCGGATATTGCTCTGCAACTGGTCCTGCAAAAAGCCGCCGTTGGTGTTGAACCACTGTTCGCGGGTGGGGTTCTCCTTCTTCACGTTATTGATATCGCCGATGAAGGCGATATTGCCGAAGTTGATCGGGGCACCCGACTGGAATGTGTAGATGGCCGCCAACTGCCAGCCGCCGATGATACCGTTCACAACTGGATGGGAGTCTTTGCCAAACGTGCGTCCGCGGCCGAACGGGAGTTCATAGATCCCGCTGGCCACGATGCGCTGAGGAACGTCAAAGTCCGAAATCACCTCCACCGGCATGGGATCGGCGGCGTTCATGTAGGCCGTCGCTTCCATGAACTTTGAGTAGGTATAGCTTCCCTGCAAGGTAAATCCTTTGGAGAAGCGGCGTTCGGCCTGCAGTTGCAGGGAGTGATACCAGCTATAGCCCTGGTTCGTACTCGTTGTGACGGACCCGAACTGCGGCACCGGCCGCAGAAGCGCGGAGCGCGAACGCGTAGTGGCCGCATTCAAGTTCGGCGCCGATACGGGAACGAGTCCGCGGAAGGGATTCGTGAGGTTACCGGAAAGATAGTTGTTCGTGTTCACCATCGCGGCGGTGCGCGTCAGATCTCCGTTGAGGAACGAGTTGGAAATGGCGTTCAAATCTCGATTTGTTTCCACCCGCGTGCCGCGATTGCCGATGTAACCCACTTCGATCAGGAAACCGCCGGGCACGGTCTGCTGAATGCCGAACTGCCAACGCTGCATATAGGGAATGCGGGGCGAATCGGCGAAGAAGGTGATTCCCGTGTCAATGCCGGTTTCCGCGCCGAGCCCGGCACCATAAATCGGAAAGAGTTGGCCGCCAGGCAGCGGATTGGCCAAGGTAACGGCGGGCGTCAGGAATCCGTCGTTAGAGATCTGGAAGTCGGTCTGACGACTGAAGCCGGTCTGGAGAACGTCACTGCGGCGCTGGCCCAGGAACCCGTTGAAGACGCCGTAACCGGTGCGGATAACGGTGGTGGGCCGGATCTGATAAGCGAGACCGAGGCGTGGCATCAGATTGAATTTCGGCGTGGAGTACAAACCCGACGGCTGGCCATTCACATTTGCGAAGGTCATGCCGCCTTTGGGGACAAAGGACGATGCGGGACGCTCGGCGACGGGGTTCGTCGCATAGGCAGCCTGCGCCTGCGCCGCCCACGGGAATGTGGCGCTGGCATCGAATCCGCGGACGCTACGGTCGTAGCGTTCTACCAGCGCCGTCTCAAACTCCCAGCGCAAGCCGAGATTGAGCGTCAGCTTCTTGCTGATTTTCCAGTCATCCTGAATAAACGTTCCCCACGATGTCGACTGTTCGGAATACGACGCGGGGCGCCAAATTCCGCCGCCGGTGGGTAAGCCGAGGAGCAGCGAAGCGACGGACTGGCCGAACCCGGACGGAGCGGCTGGCGAATTGGCGTTCGGTCCGCGTGTCCACGCCGTGTCAAAGGTGAACTGGCCGGTCACATTATTACCGAACTCGCTGCGGTTTTCGCGGTAGGAGCGAAACTCCGTGCCCATCTTCAGGAAGTGCGCTCCCTGCGACTTGGAGAGCGTCGCGTTAATGTTGTGGGTATCATTCGGCCGGAACTCGCCGCCGCCGGCGGTGCCCTGATACCCGGTGAGATCGATTCGAGGAAACTTGCGAATGTCATCAGTGGTCAACGACGTCATATACGATGGGAAGCCCAGAGACGTGAGGTCGAAGCCGTGTGATTTATACGGATTGTCGTCGCCGCGAATAAACCGGTTGTAGCCATAACGCAGGTTGAGCACCATGGTCGGGCTGATAGTGTGAACGTCGTCGATAACGGCGCCGCGTGAGATGAACTGAAAGAGGTTGCCGGTGGCGATATTGTCGAAGAAGTCGTTATAGGTGCTATTGCGGTCGTACCAATTGACACGGACAAACATCCGGTTCTTGTCGTTGATCGCCTGATCTGCGCGGATAGTGTGGGAGCCGTAATCGGCATGCTCGGTTAGTTCTGGACGCTGGTAATTGTTCTGGACACCGGACTGCAGGGGGTCGGGGAAGTATTTCAGAATGTTCTTGGCTATCGGGCTGATCATGCTTGCCGGAACGATGTTGCCGGGGAACGGGTCGCGGACGACGAGCCGATTGCCGCCGGTTACCACCTCGCGGCCTGAAAACGGATTGTAGACCTGGTAGAGGTTCGGGTTGGGAAGAGCGAACAACTCGGAGAGATCGCCGTTCTTCATGCGGGCCGTGGGCACGGTGGGAGTGCCGTTGTTGCGCGGACGGTCCTCTTTGATCCCCTCGTATCCATAGAGGAAGAACGTCTTGTTTCGCCCATCATAAAGTTTCGGGATGCGAACAGGGCCGCTGATCGAACCGCCGTAGCGGTTGTAGGTGAAGTCGGCACGTGGTACGCCGTTCATGTTGGCGAAGTAGTCATTGGCGAACATTCCGGGCACCTGTTTGTTGAAATAGGCGGTGCCATGGAGGTCATTCGTGCCGGACTTGATGGAAATATTCGTGACGCCACCCTCGGTCTGGCCGAAGCTCGCGTCGAAGGTCGCCGTCTGCACCTTGAACTCCTGAATGATGTCGGCGGGGGGGACGTAGGAGGCGATTACTTCGCCGTTATTCGCCGTCGCCGTGGCCACTGAGCCGTCGAGCGTCACATCGCTGCGGTTGGCGCGAGTGCCATCCATGGAGTAGCCAACGATGTGCGTCGGTTCAAACGGCCGGTCCAATCGCGCGTCCCGATTAAACGCAACGCCGGAGGCCAGGCTGATGAGAAACATGGGATTGCCGTGGGGAACCGGTAGTTCTGCGACGCGCCGGGAGTCGATGACGGTTCCGAGTGAAGCGGAGGCGGTATTCAACAGAGGCGTTTCGCTAACAACCGTTACGCTTTGCTCAGCCGTGCCCAATTGCAGCGTTATGGGGATCTCGATTCGATCATTGACGCGCACTTCGACTGGCTCCTGAACAAATTTCATAAAGCCGGGGAGGCTGACCTCGACCCGGTATGCGCCAGGTATCAAATACGTGGCTTGGTAAAACCCGACGTCATTAGTCACCACGCGCTGGGTTGTCCCCATCGCCTTATTCGTAACCGCAACGGTTGCATTTGGGATTGGCGCGTTCGTGGAATCGGCAAGGCGCCCGACGATGGTGCCGCGTGCTTCTTGGCAGATAGCGGAGACCGAGGCGAGGGCCGCCATCATAATCAACAGGGATAAGCGAGACATAATGCAATATTTAATCTCAGTACGCTGCAATACAGAAGTAGCCTACGGCAGGAAACCGGTAGCAAATCGGTTAACAATGAAGGGGAAGCGCAGGGTAAACTATTGATGTGCAAAGCACGAGGGTAGAAACGCCGGAGTTCCATGAAGAACTGCAGCGCGTGTTAGCTAGCGAAAGCTTTCGCAGTGCTGAAGCGCTACGGCGTCTGTTGGCGTACCTGGCCGAGGCTCACGTTTCCGGTATCGATAGGCATTTGAAGGAATATACGATCGGCCGGGATGTAATGAGTAAGCCCGAAGATTATGATCCTAGGGTCGACGCTTCGGTTCGTGTACAGATCGGAAAGCTAAGGCAGCGCCTGGAGCGGTACTACTCAACGGAAGCGCCGGGCTCATCGTACATACTGACGCTTCCGAAGGGCCATTTTGCGCTGGCGTTTGAGGCCGTCACTTTGCCGCCGGTCCCCGAAATACCCCCGCCGCTTGAGGCGCCGAAGGACACCACCACGAACCCGTGGAAGTGGGTGTCGATCGTCTTGGGCTTGCTTGTACTCGCGGTTAGCACGTTACTATTCATGGTTTGGCGGAACGGAAGATCGCCGGCGCCGGTTGCCGCATCGGGGGAGTTGCATGATTACTGGCGACCCTTCGTCGATTCGAAGAAACCTGCGGTTGTCGTACTCGGCAGTCCGATGTTCGTCCGGCTGAATACGCACTACTTCCGAAATCCGTGGGTGAATGACTGGAAGGAGGCCGAACAGGAGATTCCGCTTGCCGAATTGAGCCGCCTGGTGAAATCTCCGACGGCCCCAAGCCCCACTTACCGCTGGACCCCGTTCGGCGAAGCCGCGGCGGCCTTCCGGTTAGCGGCGGTCCTGAGCCCATCGAAGGATCTGGTGTTGAAGCGAAGTACGGTCCTCTCGTGGGAAGACGTTCGGGCGAGTAACCTCATCTTCCTGGGGCCTGCAAAATTCAATCGTCAACTCCCGGACCTGCCGGTTGAGCAGGATTTCCTGATCGAGCAGGGCGCCGTCAAAAACCTTCGCCCATTGCCTGGAGAAGCGGAGCGCTATCAGAAACCTTCGGCGCCGGATGTCGAAGATATTCCCGAAGACTACGCCGTTATCACCCGGGTACACGGTGTGACCGGTTGGGGTGAGGTTTTGGTGCTGGCGTCAACATCCACCGAAGGAACGTGGGCGGCGGCGGACTATTTAACAAACCCCGTTGCGCTGGAGGGAATGATGAAGCGTTTGCGAAAAGACGGAAAAGTCCCCGATAATTACCAGCTTGTAATCAAGTGCCGCTTCAAGTCCCAGGTGCCGATTCACACGGAATATGTGACCCACCACGAGGTTCGCGTTCGCGACGGCCGGTAATATCACTGAACGCTGCCCCTGCCACGACAACGCGACAACAAGGGGATTTTGCCATGACGCAAAGAATTTGCGGTGGACCCCCGCTTGTGGGCTGGCGCAGTATTTGAACAACCTTGGCGCCTTCGCTCAAATCGGAATCGGCACTCGCGGCGGGGCCCCGGATGAGAACTATCCGGGGCTTACTTCGCCGGCCGGATATCCAGTAACCGTCGCGGATCGAAAAGGTGCAACGGCTTGAATGTACGGGAGTTCCATTTCATTCCTGCCTGGAACTGTAACCCTAGAAAATACCCAAACTCGCGGAAAACGCAGTAGCGAACTTCGCCGACGTACTCGACATCCATTACGGTCATTTTTACCATCGTACGTAGCGGTATTTCCTGCTCCACTTGGAGCCCGGCGCCCATCGCGGAAATATCTTCGAGGTTGGCGACACCATTGTGCAGCCGGCCCTGGCTGTCTCGCCATTCGATATCTACGAGGTCCGCGCACATCAGTCGGGGCTCGATGCGTTTCTCTGCCATATGCCTATCCATCGGACGCCTTCCGGCTTTCGTTTATAGGGAGTAGCTGTGGAAAATTACCCTACTACCCCTAGGGTCGTTCGCCCTCAAGCTTCAAATGCGGTTGAAGACTTCCACGGCCTTGGTCAACGCCTTAAACTTCAGAATGTAGGGAACCATCTTCGTTTCGCGGTCATCAATCTCCTGCGCACGTTGCAGCACTTCCTTCGCCTTTTCCCTCGGAATCCGTACCACGCCATCCTCATCGGCTACGATCCAGTCACCTGGTGCTACCGTTACACCGGCGCACTGCACCGGCACGTCCTTGGCCACCCCGGCAAAACGGCTCACCGTACTCGAAGGCACCACGCTGCGAGCATAGATCGGCAACCCTAACGCCCGAACCTCTTTTATGTCGCGAACGCCGCCGTCGACGATTACGCCGGACATGCCCCGCGCCTTGGCCGCGGTACCCATCAGGCCGCCGATGCCCGCCACATCCAAACCGTCCTCGATCACGATGACCCCGACATCGCCCGGCTTGGAGTTATCGATCATCGCCGTCGACATCGCCGTGGATAACGAAGGCGTCGCCTTATCGGCCGGCGCCGGCTTCAGCAGTACCGTGGTCGCTTGCCCCACCACACGGATTACACCCGTCCGCGGACGCACATCATGAGCCAGAAATCCGCGCTGGCCGGTGATCTGATCCACCGCGTCGGCCAGCGCCGCCACGGTCGCCTTCTCAAAGCCGGTCCGGATAGGATCCTTCACCGCAGCCGATTTCGTAGCCGCCTGAAACCCGAATCCTAGAATGGCGCAGCCGATGGCGGCCAGGGGAAGAAAAATACGATTCCGTGACATATCTTGCATTATGCTATCCCAGGTGACTTCCCGGACTGTATTTAACAATGCGCTAGTCGCCATTTTGTTCGGCGTTGTCGTCCCCTATATCAAAGGCATCGAGTACCTGGATCTGTTCCTTCTGTTACCTTATTCGTTCCTGAGCCTGTTCTTCGTAGTTCCGATGGTAGTCGACGCGGTTTTCGCCTCGCCGAATCGCGGACTGCCGCTCACCGCACTTTTCCATGCGGCCGGAATCGGCTGGTTCAGCGGCATCTGCGTGGTTTGGTTGGGTATAGCGACGGTCAGTTTTATGAACGGACGCCTGATTGCGCCGCCGATGGCGGTCGGCTTGTCGCTGGCGGTAATGAGCCTTTTCGGCTGCGTCTTTGTCGCGGCATTGGCCGCCTGGACCGCCAATCGCACGGATCACGCCTCGATCGCCAAGGGCCGCCTGCGCATCGCCTTCCTCCTTCTATTGGTTCTCTTCTTTGCCGTTCCCCGATTCCTTCCGGAGGCAAGCGTGGTTTCGATGCTGTCCTATTTCACGCCCGAAGGCATCGTTCGGGCAACGCTGATTCTGGCTCCGCTGGAAGCCTTGGCTGCCGTCGCGCTCTTTATGCGCGCTCGGAATTCGTGAACCGCGAGATACACTAGAAAGTTCATGCGTATCACGTCGCAATCCCCCTGCCGCGTCGACTTGGCTGGTGGCACGCTCGATATCTGGCCGCTTTACCTTCACCACGCCAACGCCGTCACCGTAAATTTCGCCGTCGACCTCTATACATCCTGCACGGTTACGCCACGAAACGACGGGCAGATTGTGCTTCGCTCGCGAGACCTTGCGACCGAAGAATCGTTCGCATCCCTGGCCGAAATGAAGGCCAGGCAGAAGTACAAATTGCCGCTGCTTGCCTATGCGGTGGCCTTCTTCTCTCCAGAAACGGGGTTGGAACTCGATTCTCATTCCGAGGCCCCGGCCGGTGCCGGAATTTCCGGTTCTTCGTCGCTGTTGATCACCATTTGCGCGGCGTTTAACAAGTGGCTTAATACGGGCTACTCGTTGGAGCGGCTGCGCGAGCTTGCCCAAAATATTGAAGCGCAGATTATCCGGGTGCCCACGGGCTGCCAGGATTACTACCCCGCGATGTACGGGGGAATTAGCGCGATTGAGCTGCGTGCCGACGGCATTCGCCGGGTGGCCATCCCGCTGGACCCGGCCGACCTCGAACAACGAACGGTACTGGCGTACACCGGCGAGCCCCGTAACTCCGGAATTAACAACTGGGAAGTCACCAAACTGCATATTGACGGCGATCGTAACGTGCATAAGAACTTCGACCGGATCGCTTCCATCGCGTTCGCGATGCGCCTCGCGCTGGAAAAGGCGGATTGGACGGAGGCCTCGCGTTTATTGGGCGAGGAGTGGAGCTTTCGCAAAAAGAACGCGCCAGGAATTACCACCGAATTGATTGACAATCTGGTGGCGAAGACCAAACGGGCCGGAGCGGTTGGTGCGAAGGTTTGCGGGGCCGGCGGCGGCGGTTGCGTTTTTATTCTGGTCGAGCCCGGCGCCAAGGAGCGCGTCGCGGCGATCGTGGAGCGCGAGGGCGCGACGGTTCTGCCGGTGAAGGTCGCGCCAAACGGCGTCAAGGTAAAGATCGCCAAATAGTAGACGTATGGATCCAGCCGCTTCAACGCCGTCCCATATTGTCGCCGGCGTGCGAGTGGTCGTTTTCCTGTTTCTCGCTTACACCATCCAATTCTTGGCCTTTCTAGTTCTGCAGCCGTTCGGAATGTTCGTCGGCGCCACGTTGGGAGCCTTCGCGGGCGGTGCATTGGCAACCGTACTGGCGCTTCGAATTTACCGTTTCGGCGAACTTCCGGATATTGGGCTGGCGTGGCATTCAGCGGCCGTCCGCCATCTACTTATCGGGCTGGGTTTGGGCGCGGGTGCTGCGCTATTCGTCGTAGGGTTCCCGTGGCTGATTGACAAGGCCTACTTCGTTCCCGACCCCGAGTACCCTTTTTCGCCGGGCGGCCTGTTTCTGGTGGGAATCGTGTTGCTGTTCGGCGCATTGGGTGAAGAGCTTATCTTTCGCGGTTATCCCTTTCAAATGCTGGCCGGACGCTATGGCACCTTTCAGATTTTGTTGCCGGCTGCCGTGTTGTTCGCCGCGGCGCATGCCGGAAATCTGAATAGCTCCCCTCTTGGCTTGGCCAATACGTTCCTTTGGGGCGTTGTATTGGGCTATTCGCTGCTGCGGTCCGGGGATCTGTGGCTTCCCACCGCCATCCACTTTGGATGGAATTTTACGTTGCCACTGTTCGGGGTAAACCTCAGCGGGTTTAGAATGGGGCTGACGGGCCATTCGCTGCAGTGGCGCGCCAGTGATCTGTGGAGTGGTGGCAGTTACGGTCCGGAAGCCAGCGTTCTGACCCTCCTCGCCGTCGTTGCCCTGTTCTTCGCACTGCATCGGGTTCCGTTGTCTCGGCAACGCCTCCCGCTGATGCCGGATCTAATCGACGAAGTAGAGGAGGAACCTGGACAATGAAACGGCGCCTACTGATCCCCCTGCTTCCCGCGGTCCTGCTCTCAGGCCGGGAAAAGAAACTTACCGCCGACGAGCGAATGGCCTTATTGCGCGGACTCACGGCCGAATACGCCAAAGCCAAAGTCCTGATTCCACGTTCCAAGAAGGGCCTGGGTATCGAGCCCAACGGCAAATGGGACAAGGAAGCCTGGGAAAAGGCGAACGTCGAATTTGGTCCCGCTGCGCGCGTCGGCGAAATGGTCCAAATCACAAAGGTCAAGGTTGAAGATGACCGCGTCGAACTCGAGTTGAATGGCGGCTTGAAGACCGGACCAAAGTGGTATGAGCGAGTCGAAGTGGGCATGGGCACCAACTCGACCCCAATCTCCGGCCGGGACAACGTCGCCAAAGCCGGGACCAACTTGACGATCGGCTTCGGCAAGACCATCGAAGCCCTTGAAGTCGCCGACGTCAAGAAAATCCTCGCGCAGGTTCTCGATTTCGAAATGCGCTCGGTGACAGAAACCTACATGGAGAAGCTGCCGGAGCCGGTTCGCAACGCTATCCAACAGAAACGGGTGATCGAAGGCATGGACCGCGAACAGGTGCGCCTCGCCGTCGGCCAGCCTGTCCGCAAGGAACGCCGGGTGGTCGATGGCGACGAACTCGAAGATTGGATGTACGGCCGGCCGCCCGGCAAGCTGACCTTCGTGACCTTCACCGGCAGCAAAGTGACCAAAGTGAAGGACATGTACGCCGGCTTGGGCGGAAGCACCGCCGCTGAACTTCCGGTTCAGTAACTACTTCTTCTCAAGGTAAGCGCTGCCGGCGAAACACGCGAGCCCAGCCGCCAGGAACATCGACGGCATGAAGAACCAGTAGGTCAGCGACAGTCCCAGTGTTACGGCCAGTGAAACTGCGATTACGATCGCCGACTTTCGTTGCACCGGCAAAGTAAAGCCAAGCGCCGCCAGCGTCAGCATGAATACGGAAAAGCAGATGCTGAGGCCGTCAAAAATGTCCCCTTGGCTCAGCATGGTGCCCATCACGTTGAATTTATACCCGTACATCACTTCGTGAAGCTGGTACTCGGTCGAGTTTACAGGCTTCGCGCCCCTGTCTCCCAAAAATGCCAGAAAATGAGCGGTTCCATTCAACGCCAGGATCAACGCCCCGATCCGAAAAAGCTTATAACCCCACATGGTTCAATTACCTCTTCACCGGCCGTTCGCCCAGCTTTGTCTGTCCCTTCACCGGCGGCGAATAGGGATATGTATCCGGATTTACAACGACGCCCGATGTGAACTTGAACGGATACTTCCCGCCGCTGGCAAAGGTCAGCTCAACAAAGTAAGCCGTATATCCCTTCGCCGGCTTCTCCACTTTGCCGATGTATTCACCCGGCTTGACCGGCTTCAATTCCGTGCTCGTATACTTCGGGCCAATTTGTTCCAGCCGGAAGTCGCGGGCATCGGGATTCGTCGCCTGCCATAACTTCACGGATGTCGGTGTGTCCTTAGCTGACACCTCGATCGTCCCGTCCTTTTTCACCTTCCAGGAATATTTTGGTCGAGGCTTGCCTTGCAGCATGGAATCGTAAAACGCCGTCAATGACTCATACGCATCCGTGCCCCGCAATGAATGGTCCGAATTCGGCACATAGCGCAGATGATTTTCGCCCTTCAAGTCTTTGAAATAGAACTTCCAGGAATCGGGCAGGAAGAACTGGTCCCCGGCGGAATTCATGATGAACTTGGGCATCGTCAGCCGGTCGCGATATTCGTACGGCTCCTCGATCTTCATCAGTTCCTTGTAGCGCGGGTTGTCCATTTCATCCATCAGCCCTTGCTCGTAGTAATCGCCCACCGCCGGCGCCCAGAAGCCGTAAGCGCGGTAATGGTGAATGAAGCTCGGCACCACGTTCAACATGTCGATGACGATTGGCGAGATTCCCACCACGCGTTTATCCACCACACCCGTCGTCCACGTTGTCCATCCCCGTTTGGAACCGCCGGCTATGAAGAACTTATCCACGGCCTTTCCGCCGCCGTCCGGCGAGTTCGTGAACGCCGTAACCGTATCCATTGCCCGCACAACCGCCTTGGTCATCGGCAGCCGCAGCGGCCAGGAAGCATCGCCCGTATCGATGAATTTCCGCCAGGTGTAGGCGATGATCTCGTCCTCCACACGCTTGCGGCCGGGCTTCGGGTCATCCCCAAACACGAGCGGTTGATTCGGAACCATACGGAGCTCCGTCACAACGGAACCGGTGTATTCGGCGATTCCCGCCATCACGGCATCCACCGTCGTCCGCGGCCGTCCGTCATTGGCGCCTCCGGTCACAAACACAAATCCGATATCGGATTTCAACTCCTTCGGTCGAATAATCGTTACGGTGTGGACCCATTTCGTCCGATCGACCTGCTTCCCCTCGCCCCACGACTGCGACGTCATCTCCAGGATGTAGCCGGTACTGTTCTTCCCCTCGACCTTGGTCACTACTTTCCACGAGTAAGCCGGATCGGGTTTCGCTACATACTCATCCAGGGCGGTCTTGCCGGGCGCGCTGAACAGGGCGGCGGCTGCGGCCATCAGCAGAATTGTTCTACGGAGCACCCATTTAGGATAGCCGACCCCTGGCATATCCTGATAATCATGCGCTCATTTCTGCTGTGCTTCTGCACCGCTGCGGCCCTGCTCGCCCAATCCAAATTTGAATTCTGGCCCGGCGCCGTTTACGACCCCGCCATTCCCACTTTTCAAAAGGTACTGGGGTTCGAGCCAGGCAGCCGCTTTGCCAAGGATGTCGATTTGATCCGCTACCTGGAGACGCTCGCCGCCGCCGTGCCCACTCGCATGAAGGTCGTCGAATACGGAAAGAGCTGGGAAGGCCGCAAACTGATATACGCCGTGATCGGCAACGAAGCGAACATGCGCCGGCTGCCGGAAATCCAGGCGGCGATGAAGAAGCTGCTCGACCCCCGCAAGACAACCGAAGCTGAAGCGCAGCGCCTGATAGGAGATATCCCCGCCATCGTATGGCTGGGTCACGCCGTTCATGGCAACGAAGTCAGCGGGCCCGATTCCGGCCTTCTGGCGGCGTATCATCTACTGGCCGCCCGTAATCAGCCAGCCGTCAACAACGCCCTCGCCAATACTTTGGTCATTCTCGACCCACTGCAGAATCCCGATGGCCGTATGCGTTTCATTCACGGCTTTGAACAGGCCGTTGGCCTGGAGCCAGATTCCGTTCCCACGGCCGCCGAACGCAACGAAACCTGGCCCGGCGGACGCGTGAACCACTACCTCTTCGATATGAATCGCGACTGGTTCGCCGTCACCCAGCCGGAAACGAAGGCCCGCATCAAGATGTTCCAGGAGTGGTACCCGGTCGTCGTCGCCGATCTCCACGAAATGGGTTCGGAAACGAGTTATTACTTCGCCCCGGAGGCGATTCCCTTCAACCCGCACCTCACTAAAGAGCAGAAAACAAGTCTGGATTGGTTCGGCAAGAACAACGCGAAGTATTTCGATCAACTCGGCTATCCATACTTCACCAGGGAACTCTACGACGCGTTCTTCCCCGGTTATGGCGCCAGTTGGCCAGCCTATTACGGATCCATCGCCATGACGTACGAAAACTCCAGCGTGCGCGGCCTGATCTACCGCCGCCTGGATGGAACCATTTATACCTTTCAGGATTCCATTCGCAAGCACTTCACCACGCAGATCGCCACCGCCGAAGCCGCCGCCATCAATCGCGCGCAGCTCTTGAAAAACTTCTGGGAATACAACAAAACGGCCATCGCCGAAGGGAAAAGCGATTCGATCAAGGCATTCATTCTGCCTCGCCGCGGCGACACGGCCGCTGTCGACAAACTCGCGGCGCTGCTGGTGGACCAGGGCGTTGAGGTTCAGCGCGCGCCGGCCTCTGTCAACGGATATCCCGACGGCAGTTACGTCGTCTCAACAGCGCAGCCCGCCAAACGCCTCATCCGAGTCCTACTCGATCGGCAAATCGACATGGAGGCGGATTTTCTGAAGGAGCAGGAACGCCGCCGCGCCCGTAAACTCGGCGACGAGATCTACGACGTTACCGCCTGGAGCCTGCCGCTCCTCTACAACGTGGAGTGCGTGCCCGCCACTACTCCCATCACCGCGCCGCTCCAGCCCTACACACCGCCAGCCGCGCCGAAACCGCCTGCCTTTGCTAAAGCCTCCGTCGCCTACGTAATCCCGTGGAAAGGCCGGGCCTCTGTTCAGTTTTTAGCCGCCGCGCTCCGCGCCGATCTAAAGGTGCGGACTACCGGGAAGGAATACAACCAGTCCGGCCGGACTTTCCCGCGCGGCACGCTAGTCCTGTTGACGAAAGAAAATCCTGCCAACCTGCACGACACGGTGACGCGCATTGCGGGCGAGGCCGAAGTCGTTCCCGTCGATACCAGTTGGGTCGATAGCGGTATCAACTTCGGCAGCCGCAACGTGGCGCTCTTCAAGAAGCCGCGTATCGCCCTCGCGTGGGACCGCCCCGTCTCTACCCAGAGCGCCGGTTCCGCCCGCTTCGTGATTGAACGGCAGTTCGGTTACCCGGTCTCCGCGATACGCACCGCCACGCTCGCGACCACCGACCTTGATCAGTTCGACGTCATCATCCTGCCCAGCGCGCAAGGTTCGTACGCCGATACTTTTAACGCCGCGGCGATCGTCCGCCTGAAGGCGTGGGTCAATAAGGGCGGAACTTTGATAGGCATCGAAGAGGCGATCAACTTCCTCGCCGGCCCGAATGTAGCCCTGCTCTCAACCGCCGCCGAGTCGCTCGCCACCGAGAAGCGGCCCGATCCTGCCAAGCCCGAAAACGGCCGCGTTCCGGGAAAGCTCCTCACCACCGAAGCTGCCTATCTGGACGCCATCAAACCCGACCGGGATAACGCCGACATTGTGCAGGGCATCCTGGGCATCGCGAAGACCGACAACGAACATTGGCTCACCGCCGGGGTCCCGCCTACCGTCAACGCCCTGGTGCAGGGCCGCACGGTTTATACGCCGCTCAAACTCGATCGAGGCGTAAATGCGGCCTATTTCCTTGCCGCCGATAAGCTGCTGGCCAGCGGCTACATGTGGGAAGAGAACCGGAAACAACTGGCGTTCAAACCATTGGCGATGGTCGAACGCCAAGGGCAGGGAAACGTGATCGGCTTCACCTTCGATCCCAACTTCCGCGCCTACCTCGACGGCATGAACGTACTCTTTCTCAACGCCGTTTTCCGCGGTCCCGCCTACGGGAGGTAGTTACTTCAATTCCCGAATCCGGATTGCCCGGAATGCCGTGAAGTGGCCATGATCTTGCAACACGACGTGGCCGCGAACGGGTACACCGAATTTCGTCCATTTAGCGAACTTTCCCGCCGCCACGCGTTTCTTCCAATCGTCGCTGCCGATGTCGAATGCGCAGGCCAACGTTCCGTTCAGATAGTGTTCGACGTGCGATCCCCGTGCAACGACGCGCGACTTGTTCCACTGCCCTACGGCCACCGGCTTGGCATCCGCCGCCGGCGGATACAGGGCATAGGCGGCGCCGCTCCAGCGGTCCGGACCGTTCTTGCCATCCGGGTGCGCGCCGCTGTCGAGAAGTTGATACTCCACGGCGGTCCATTGGGGGCGTTCCTCTTCCAGCGTCGCGCGGTAGAACAGTCCGCTGTTCCCTCCCGGAGCATTCTTCCACTCCCATTCCAACTCGAAATCTCCGAACTCCCGCTCAGACATCAGGCTCGAATTCCCGTTCCCCGGCGTCCCCGGAACGCCCTCCCGGTCCACCACCAGCGCACCGTCTTTTACGATCCACACAGGATTTGCCGGTCCCCGGAAACCCTTCCACCCATTCATCGACTTACCGTCGAATAGGGCAATCCAGCCGCCTTCTCCCCCAAGCGCTATCATGGTCAGTAGACTGAGTAATCCTGCGAATTTCATCACCGATACTGTATCGTTTTTCCCGGGGTCCTGGGAATCCTATGACTTTAATGAAACGATCGGGCGGCGGGAGGCACCATTACTTCAAGTCTAAGAGCATGCGAGCGGTCCATCTTATTGCCATCAGTGCGCTTCTGTCCGCTTCAGCGCAGCCCGTCAGGATCGGTTCGTCGCTCCAGGCGCCCCACGTTTTCCAGAGGCCCGGAGAACCGCCCACCGGCTTTTTTGTAGACGTTTTCCAGCGAGCCTCGGCCCGCCTCGGCGAGCGGATCACATGGGTCGTCCGTACCGACTCCATGGAAGCGGCGATGAAATCCGGCGACATCGACCTCTTCGCCGGCGCGTTCGCCACGCCGGAGCGCGCGAAGATCAACTACTTCACCACCGCCTGGTGGCCGGAGGACGTATATCTTGTCATCCGAACCGATTCCGGCATCCGCACCGCCTTGGAGTTGAAGGACCGCACCGTTCTCCACGAAAGCCGCACGCCAATTCCTGTACCCATCGGCAAAGTGTTGCCCGGGGCTCGTCCTGCCCCGCTCACCGTGCGCGAAGAGCGATTAGAAGCGGTGTGCGGTGATAACAACGTCGCCGGGATCTTCCATCAGACGACTTTGCTTGGATTTCACGAGTCTCTTCCAAAGGCGTGCAACGGCGTACCGCTCCGCGTCATCGCTTTGAACGATCTTCGCCTTGGTTTTTCCGTAGTTTCGAAACTCGACAACTCCGCAATGGCCAATCGCTACCGGGATTCGATTACGGAAATGGCCCGCTCGGGCGAACTGAGCGAAATCGCCCGGCGTTACGGGATTTCTGCGCTCCCCGCCGACTACTTCGACGACGTCACTGGCCGTCCCCTTTGGCAGGTGCTGCTGCCATGGGTAACCGGCCTTCTAGCCTTAGCAGGGATAGGCGGAATTTACGCGCACGGCCGCTTCCGCAAAGGAGCCCAGGCAGTGAGCGTCGAACTCGCCGATGTAAAGGGGCAATCCAAGAGCCGGGACATATTTCTCGCCACCATGGGGCACGAGATCCGAACGCCGCTCAACGCAATTCTCGGTTTTGCCGAGCTGCTCCAGGAAACCCCGCTCGCCGCCGAACAGGAGTCGCTCCTTCGCGATATTCGAACATCGACCAACAGCCTGGTTGCTCTCTTGACCGACGTCATGGAGTTCAGCCGACTCCGCTCCGGCCAGGCCCCGCCGCCCGGCGAGCCGATCAGCCTCCCCAGACTGGTCGACGATGTGGTGACCACCATGGCGCTGAAAGCCGAAGGTAAACACCTGGACTTCATCGTTTGGATGGATCCGACACTGCCTGAGGGCGTCATCGTCTCCACGAACGCTCTACGACAGATCCTGAATAATCTGATCGTCAATGCCATAAAGTTCACGAACGAAGGCTATGTAAGGCTTTCGATGGAACCCACCCAGGATGGAAGCCGGCTGCGGATTACCGTTTCCGATTCCGGCATCGGCATTCCGAAGAGCGAACAATCCCGCGTTTTTGAAGCGTTCCGCCAAGTGGATTCCACCGACCGCCGCCGCCACGGCGGAATCGGCCTGGGGCTTGCCATCGTGAAGGAACTCACGACGGCGCTCGGCGGCGAAATATCGCTCGATAGCAACGAGAACTTCGGCACTCGCTTCACCGTTGAACTTCCCATGGTTGTTGTTCCCGGTTCGGAAATCTGGATTCGTTCGCTAACGCCGTCCGATCCAACGCACGTGCAAATCATCGGTAATCCGACAGGAAACCTGGGGATTCTTCGTGACTATCTCGTGGCTGCGAAATTTGACGTTGAGGTTTCCCACGATGAGGAGGAGTCTCGGGCAAGGCTCTCGAGCGGACGAAAGGTCGAGTTCATACTGGCGCAAATTGAAACGATGCAGGACGGTGGGCGCTTTGTCGAATGGGCGCGGAAGACCGTTCCTTCGCTCCAAAAGTGCCTGCTAGTCGGAACACGCACTGCCTACATGCTCCTTCCGGCCGCTACCAGGAGTGCGTTCCACGGCTTGGTGTCCGTACCCCTGGGGCCATCAGCACTGGAGGCGTTACGCCCTGCCACCGGCCAAGAAGGTCCGCTGCTTCGAAAACAGTCGAATTTCGGCGGAAAGGTGCTGGTGGTCGACGACAACGCCATTAACCGCCGAATCGTTTGCACCTTGTTATCGAATATGGGAATCGCCTCCGACACTGCCGAGAACGGTTACGAGGGGTTCGAGAAGTGCTCGAATGGGCAATATGACCTGATCCTGATGGATTGCCAGATGCCGGTAATGGACGGGTACGAATCCACACGGAACATTCGGTCGCTTGCCGCAGGAGGAGAACACGTGAAGATCGTGGGAACCAGCGCCAGCACCGACGCCGAGACGGCAAACATCTGCCGCGCCGCGGGCATGGACAGCTACCTGCCGAAACCGATCACCCGCGCTTCCTTGGAACGCCTATTGGAATCGCTGGATTCGGATCCTTCGGTCGAATTGAAGGCGTGAACCGTCATTCGTAGCGGAAGGCCACGGCCGGATCAATGGCTGCGGCGCGCCGCGCGGGAATGACCGTTGCCGCGAGCGCTACCGCCAGAAACACTAGGGCGGTCAGCACAAAGGTCCCTGGGTCTGTCGCCGTAATCCCGTACAGCAGGCCGGAAAGGACCTTTGCCAACGCCAGCGATCCGGCCAATCCGATTCCTACTCCGATCAACGTCAGCATCATTCCCTGCCGAACCACCGTCGCCATTGTTTGGCTCGCCGAAGCCCCCAGTGCCATGCGAATGCCAATCTCCTGCGTGCGGCGTTCGACCGAGCATGAGACCAATCCATATATCCCCGCCGTCGCCATTAGAAGTGCGATGCCGGCGAAGGCACCCAACAGCATCAGGTACACCCGTCGGCTGGCCGTCGACTGCGCCAGTATCGACTCCGCCGTGTCCATTCGCATCACCGGCTGATCCCGATCCACCGCCCAAATCCGTGCCTTGACTTCGGAAATCCGGCTGGCGGCATCGCTCGCGGTCCGAACAACTAACGAAGCATAAGGCATTACATACTGATATTGCCGGTAAGACACATACACCTCCGGCACCGGTTCGGAGTCGTGTCCGTTGTACCGCACGTCTCCCGCCACCCCAACTACCGAATACCAGCGCGGCGAATCCCGTTCATAGTAAAACCGAATCCTCTTCCCAATCGGATCTTCGTTCGCCCAGAACCGCCGCGCCATCGATTCGTTGATGACCACCGCCGGTGCGCCCGCGCGCGAATCGCGATCGTCAAACGCGCGTCCTCGCCTCATTGGCATTCCCATCGCTTCAAAAAAGCCGTTGCTGATCACGTTAAACGCGGCCGGATGCCCTTGCTGGGGTCCGGGATCGGCATGCCCTTCCACGTGAAAAGTCTGCCGCGAACCTCCGCCCTGAAACGGCGCATTGATGTGCACCGCGGCCCGTTGAACGCCGGGCAGGCTGCCAACGGACTCCACCATTTCCGTCAGAAAACGTTCCCGCCGCTGTGGATCGCCGTACCGCTTCGACAGCGACAGATCCGCCATCAATACGTTCTGCGTATTAACGCCCAACTCGGTCCCGACCAACAAAACAAAACTCTTGAGCAACAGCCCCGCCCCCACCAGGAGCATCACCGTCAGTGCCGTCTCGGAAACCACCAGCAGGTTCCGCAATCGGTTTTCCATCGGTCCGCCGGCCTGCCCCTTGCCTCCGTCTTTCAGTGAATCGCTCAACAGTCCTCGCCGTAATGCCAGCGCCGGCGACAGGCCGCAAAGCACGCCGGAACCCAACCCAACCACTACGGCAAACGCCAGCAGCCGCCAATCAAACGAAATCGCGGGCAGCACGAACTGCTGGGAGAGAGCGGCCGCCAGCCACTCGCTGCCCCAAACCGCCGCAAAAGTTCCCAGCATCGCACCCAGCAAAGCCAGCACTGTACTCTCCGTCAATAACAGCCGCACTAACCGCCCCGTCCCGGCGCCAAGCGCACTGCGCAGCGCCAACTCTCGCCTTCGCGCTACGCCACGAACCAGGATAAGATTACCCACGTTCGCACATCCGATCAACAATACGAAGAACGCCGCGCCCATCACCACCAGCAGTGGAGTACGCACATTGCCGGCAGCTACGCGCTGCAACGGAACGACATTCACTCCCCGTCCCTTGTTCGTCAATGGATAAGCATCCGCGAGGCGTTGGGCGATGCCATCCAACTTCTGCTGTGCGCCGGCCATCGTCGCTTTCGGCGCAAGCCGGGCAAGGCCTCGCAAATAGCCCATCGACCGGCTCATATTCTCCGCAATCGGCACAATCACGTCCGTTTGCCGGAACGTAGGATCGACAAAGAGTGAGGGGTCCGGCAAATGGAATCCCGGCGGCATAACGCCAATGATCGAATGCGGCTCGTCATTCAGCACGATACTCTTGCCCAGCACGTTTCGATCGCCGCCAAACCGGCGCAGCCAAAGCCCGTGACTGATTACCGCTACCAGCTTCTTCTCACGCTGCTCCTCGTGGTCGAATCCTCTGCCGATCATCGGCGGCATCGCAAGCACCGGAAACAACTCGTGCGACGCCCTCACTCCGCTTATCGCCTCCGCCGCACCGTCCCCACTCACATTGAAGGGGTCGCGGCGCCACGCCGCCGCGGCCGCAAATGCAGTACTCTCTTTCCACGCGAGAAAGTCCGGAAACGAAGTTGTATCCCTCAATACGCCCCTTGCCGGAGTGGTCGCGAAAAGCACCAACACACGCTCCGCCTCCGGGAACGGAAGCGGACGGAGCAGCACGCTATTGACGACAGTGAGAATCGCCATGCTCGCCCCGATGCCAAGCGCAAGCGTCAAGACAGCCACCGCCGTAAAACCAGGGCTCTTGGACATGCCGCGAATCGCATAACGAATATCCTGAAGCAAAGTCTCCATTCCGATCGCGCCTCCTGCCGTTATTTGCTGAAGTTTAACGCAACAACGCAAACCCCTCCCGCCATCCTGTATAGTTCATTGCATGAGCCGTCTCGCGCTCAGGGCCTTGTATTGCCTCACGGCGTTGTCCGCATTCCGCCTCCCCGCACAATCGCCCGAGCAATCCTTCATCAGCAAAAACTGCCTCGGCTGCCACAACCGCGCAACGTCCAACGGCAATCTCAGCCTCGACGCCACCACTGCCGCCGAACACCCCGAACGCTGGGAAAAAGTACTCCGCCGCCTCCGCGGCCGAACCATGCCGCCCGTAGGAATTCCACGCCCCGCCGAAGACGCCTACCTCGCTGCGATCCAGTCCATTGAAGCCACTCTTGACAGCCAGAAGCCCAACCCCGGCCGCACTGACACCTTCCGCCGGCTTAACCGCACCGAATACCAGAACTCCATCCGCGACCTCCTCGCCCTCGAAGTTGACGTCACGAATCTCCTCCCCGCCGATGAATCCAGCCGCGGCTTCGATAACATCACCGTCGGCGATCTCTCGCCTACCCTCCTCGAACGCTATCTGAGCGCCGCACGCAAAATCAGCCGCCTTGCCGTCGGCATCCCATCCCGCTCCCCAAATGGCGAAACCTTCAACCTGCCCCCCGACCTCACCCAGGAAGACCAATTCGAAGGCCTTCCCCTCGGCACGCGCGGCGGCAAGTCGCTCCGTTACACCTTCCCCGTCGACGCCGAATACGAAGTCCAAATCCGCCTCGCCCGCGACCGCAACGAACATGTCGAAGGCATCGCCGGTACCCACGACGTCGAACTCCTCATCGACGGCGCCAGCGTCAAGAGGTTCACCGTCAAACCGCCCCCGCAGGGCAAGGATCACAGCGGCGTCGACAAGCATCTCAACGTCCGAATCCCAATGAAGGCCGGCCCTCATACCATCGCCGCCGCCTTCCCGCGCTTATCCGGCGCGCTGCTCGAAACCGAGCGCCAGCCCTACCAGGCCCACTTCAACATGGACCGTCACCCGCGCGTTCAACCCGCCGTCTATTCCCTTACCATCAACGGTCCCTATGACGCCCAAGGCCCCGGCGACACCCCCAGCCGCCGCCGTCTATTCGTCTGCCAGCCCAAGAGCCCCAGCGACGAACAGTGCGCCAAGAAGATCATCGCCATCGTCGCCCGCCGCGCCTTCCGCCGTCCCGTCAATGACGCCGACATCCAAGCCCCGCTGCGCTTCTTCAAGGAACAAACTGCCTTCGACACCGGCATCGAAATGGCTCTCCGCGCCGTTCTCGTCAGCCCCGAATTCCTCTTCCGCGTCGAGTCCGATCCCGCCAATGTCGCCCCCAAGAGCGCATACCGCCTCAGCGACCTCGAACTCGCGACCCGCCTCAGCTTCTTTCTTTGGAGCAGCATCCCGGACGACGAACTCCTCGACGCCGCCATCCAGGGCAAGCTCAAGCAACCCGCCGTCCTTGAACGCCATGTCCGCCGCATGCTCGCCGACCCGCGTTCCAGCGTCCTCGTCACCAACTTCGCCGAACAGTGGCTCTACCTTCGCAACCTCAGCTCCTCCATGCCGGACATGCGCATCTTCGCCGGCTTTGACGACAATCTCCGCCAAGCCTTTCGCCGGGAAACCGAACTCTTCGTCGAGGACATCGTCCGCCAGGACCGCAGCATCCTTGACCTCCTCAGCGCCAACTACACCTACGTGAACGGCCGCCTCGCCAAGCACTACGGAATCCCCAACGTCTATGGCAGCCGTTTTCAGCGCGTCGAGTTCGGTTCGGATAGCACCCGCGGCGGCCTTCTTCGCCACGGCAGCATTCTCACCGTCACTTCTTACGCCACGCGTACCTCGCCTGTCATCCGTGGCAAATGGGTCCTCGAAAATATCCTCGGAGTTCCGCCACCGCCCCCGCCTGGCAACGTGCCCGCGCTACCCGAAAAGGGCAACCTGGCCAAGCCTCTCTCCATGCGCGAACGCCTTGCCGAGCACCGCGACAACCCCGCCTGCCGCGGCTGCCATCAGCTCATGGACCCCATCGGTTTCGCGCTCGAAAACTACGACGGCGTGGGCCGCTACCGCAAAACCGAAGACGCCAAACCGCTCGATGTTACCGGCGGCCTGCCGGATGGCAGCAAGTTCACCGGTGTCGAAGGTCTGCAAAAAGCGCTGCTCAAACGCCCCGAAGTGTTCGCCGCGACGTTTACCGAAAAGCTGATGACCTACGCCCTCGGCCGCGGAGTCGAAACCATCGACGGCCCCGCGGTCCGCAAAATTGTGAGAGAAACAAAGGAGAAGGATTTCAAGTTTTCGTCCTTCATCCTCGGCATCGTCAACAGCACCCCGTTTCAAATGAGGAGATCGCCATGATCATCACCCGGAAATCTCTCCCCCGTCGCACTATACTCCGCGGCCTCGGAACATCGCTCGCATTGCCCCTGCTTGATGCCATGGCCCCGGCCCTCGCCGCCACTCCGGCCAAACCCGTGCAACGCATCGGCTTCGTCTACATCCCCATGGGTGCCTATCGGAAACAGTGGACGCCTGCCACGCCCAGCGGACCTCTCGGCGAACTCACGCCTACACTCAAATCTCTCGAAGCCGTCAGGGACCATCTCACTGTCGTAACCAACCTCGAACTCCGCAACGCCTACCCCGGTACCCACGCCACTTCCAACGCATCATTCCTCTCGGCCGCCACCGCCAAGTGGACCGAAAGCACCGATTACCATCTCGCGACCACCGCCGACCAGATCGCCGCCCAAACCGTCGGCCAGGCCACCCGCCTCCCATCTCTCGAACTGGCCATGGATCTCCTCACCACCGTCGGCCAGTGCGATAACGGCTACGCCTGCGTCTATCAGAACAACCTCTCCTGGTCCTCGCCCACCACTCCTCTCCCCGCCGAAGCCCACCCCCGCATCGCCTTTGAAAAACTCTTCGGCGAAGGCGGCCCCGCTGCCGATCGCCGCGCCGAGCTGAAGAAGGATGGGAGCTTGCTCGATTGGGTCCGCGACGACATCGCCCGATTGCAGAAGAAGCTCGGGCCCGGTGACCGCGGCAAGGTCTCCCAGTATTTGGATACCGTCCGCGAAGTCGAACGCCGCGTGCAGAAGGCCGAATCCGAAGCGGCAAATTCCAACCAGAAAGATCTCGACCGCCCGCTCGGCGTCCCGGCCGCTTACGCCGATCACGCCCGCCTCATGTTCGATCTCCAGGTTCTGGCCCTGCAGGGTGACGTGACGCGCGTCATTACCTTCCAACTCGCCCGCGAAGCCAGCACCCGCACCTACGGCGAAATCGGGGTTTCCGATCCTCACCACCCGCTCACCCATAACGGTGGCGACGTCGAAAAGCTCATGAAGGTGGCCCAGATCAACGCCTTCCATGTGTCGTTGTTCGCTTACTTCTTGGAAAAGCTGAAGGCCACCCCCGACGGCGACGGCTCGCTCCTCGACCACACCACGTATCTCTACGGCAGCGGCATGGGCGACGCCGACAAACACGACCACACCAACCTCCCCATCCTCGTCGCCGGCGGAACCCCTGTCAAAGGCGGCCGCCATGTCCGCTACGACAAGGCCGAGCCGCTAGCTAACCTGCATCTCACCATGCTCCACCGCGCCGGCGTCCGTCTCGATTCCTTCGCCGATAGCCGCGCCAAAATCAAGGAACTCATGGAGCCGCTCACACTGTGAAGCGCGCCGTATTCTTCTTTGCGTTAACTCTGGCTGCCGCCACCCAACCCGACGGCACCACCGATCTCCACTGGGCCGCGCACAACGACGACATCGAAGCCGCCCGCCGCCTGCTCAAGGCCGGAGCCGCTGTCAAAACAGCCAACCGCTTCGGCGCCACGCCGCTTTCCGAAGCCTGTATTAACGGCAACGGCGCCATGGTGGAGTCGTTCCTGAAGGCCGGTGCCGAGGCCAACGCCACGCTTCCCAGCGGCGAGACCATGCTCATGATCGCCGCCCGCACGGGGAAAGTCGAAGCCGTGCGCGCTCTCATCGCCGCCGGCGCGAATGTTAACGCTCGCGAGACCCGCGGCCAGCAGACCGCGCTGATGTGGTCCGCGGCCGAAGGTAACGGCGAAGCTGTCGGTGCTCTGCTCCACGCCGGCGCGGACCTCAATGCCCGTGTCGATTCCGGCTTCACGGCATTCCTTTTTGCCGTTCGCGAAGGCCACATCGGCGTCGTCCGCACGCTGCTCAAGGCTGGTGCCGACGTCAACGAAACCGTCCAGCCCGGCCTGCTCTCCGGCAAGAAATTCGCGCAGGTCCGTGCCGGCCCGCGGAGTGGCACGAGTGCGCTGGTCATCGCCGTCACCAACGCTCACTATGAGCTGGCCGCCCACCTTCTAGACGCCGGCGCCGATCCGAACGCCGCCATCCCGGGCCTCACCGCCCTCCACGTCATCACCGGAGTGCGCAAACCCGGTCTTGGTGACAATGACCCCGCGCCCGACGGCTCCGGCAATATGACCAGCCTCGAGTTCGTGCGCAAAATGGCGGCGAAGGGCGCCAACCTAAACGCCCGCATGACCAAGCGCGTCAGCATCGGCATGACTGGCATCAATACCCTCGGTGCCACACCGTTCTTCATGGCTGCCCGGGCTGCCGACGCCGAATTGATGCGCCTGCTCGCCGAACTCGGTGCCGATCCGAAGATCAACAACGCCGACAACTCCACACCTCTTATGGCCGCCGCGGGTCTCGGCACCCGCTCTCCCGGGGAAGACGCCGGCACCGAGCCGGAAGTTCTCGAAGCCATCCAGACGGCTCTCGACCTGGGCATCGACATTGATGCCGTCGACAACAACGGAGAAACCGCCATGCACGGCGCCGCCTACAAGAACCACCCGAAGGCTGTCGCGCTGCTCGCCGCCAAAGGCGCTCGCCGTGAAGTGTGGGACAAACCCAACAAGAACGGCTGGACGCCTCTGCGAATCGCTGAAGGCTACCGCTTCGGTAACTTCAAGCCGTCGCTTGTTACCGTCGAAGCCTTCAACCGGCTCAAATAGCCTTCAGAAAATCAGCTTCAATCCGAACTGGATTCGCCGCGGTTCATCGGCCGTCGTAATCTGCCCCACGCCCGCTGCATTGATATTCGCGCCAGGAAATCCGAAGTTGGCAGTGTTCGTTGCGTTGAACGACTCTGCCCGGAACTGCAGACGAACGCGCTCCGTAATCGCAAAGCTCTTCGCCAGGGATACGTCCAGATTCCTGTTGCCCGGTCCGTCCAAGATATTACGGCCCGAATTGCCGTACGTGTACTGCGCCTGCGTCGTGAACGCGGCCAGATCGAACCAGCGGTCGATGCTCTGCTGGCTTTCCGGCAGGTTACCGTCGGCGATGCGGTTGGGCCGGTCCGCGCCGCCCGCGTTGGTGATCCCGCCGCCGCTGGTCACGGTGAACGGAAGCCCGGTTTGCAGAGTCAGGATGCCGCCCAACTGCCAGCCGCCGAACACAAGGTCCGCGGCGCGGTTGGTATTCATATAGCGCTTGCCCTTACCGAAGGGCAGTTCGTATGTAGTGCTCATCACGTAGTTGTGCCGCAGGTCGGTCGTTGAACGCCCGCGGTTCAAGTTGCGGTCCCAAGGCTTCAGCGCCCCAACGCCGGAATTGGACAGCGTCTCGTCCACATTGTCCAGCGTCTTGCTCCACGTATAGGCGGAAAGGAAAGTGAGGCCCTTGGAGAACCGCTTCTCCAACTTTACCGTCATCGCGTTATAGCTCAGCCGCCCCACCGGCAACTGCCGTGAAACACTGGTATAGTACGGCCAAATGCGCCGGCTGGCGATCGGTGTCGGTCCGGGCGCGATGTCGTAGGGCAGGTTGAAATCGACGCCCGACAGCAACTGCCGTGTTCCATTCCCGTTGTACCCAACGGTCAGCAGCATGTCGAAAGGGATCTGCCGCTGCACGTCAAAGAACCACTGCTGCGAATACTGCGTCGGCAGAAACTCCTGCGGAATCTCGGCTCCAACCAACGCGGGCCCCGGTACCGACGTCGCCGGCAACTGCACCGGCGGGAATCCGCCGGAAAGCGTCAGCCGCGGGTTGATACGATCCAATGTCGCAAACCCGATTTCAACGAAATCCGGCGCCTGGTTCACGGCCCGGGCGCCAACCTGGATGCTGTCCGGTTGCGCGTAGATCACCCCCGCACCCGCGCGAATCACCGTTTTCTCCGTCATCCGGTAAGCCAGCCCCAACCGCGGCGCGATATTGTTTAAATCATTCTGGCAGCCGCAGTTCCCGGCTCCGGGACGAACCTGCTGTAGCCGCGCATCGGGACCCGTTTTTGTGTAGTCCGGAATAAAGCGGGAAACATTGTCCTGCACGAATGTCGGCGCGCCGAACACGTCGTACCGGACGCCCATATTCAATGTCAACTTCGGCGATACACGCCAGTCGTTCTGCAGGAACATCGTGAACGTATTCGCCCACATGTCCTCCCCGTTCTCGTTGCCCAATGTTCCGCCCGCCGCCATTCCCAGCATGAACTCCGCCAGCCCGTCGGCAGTAGCCGCCCGGTTCGCCGGGTTCGCCGTAAACTCGCGGTTGAAGGCAAACTGCCCGCGAGCAAAACGCGCGGCCAGCCGCGAAATATTCTGCCGCCGGAACTCGCCGCCGATCTTCAGATTATGCTTCCCGATGTTCTTGAACACCGTATCGGTGAACTGGAACAGATCCGTATTGTTGAAGTTCGGCCAGAAGCTGCGCGAGCCCAGTTCCGCGTAACCCGCCGGCGTAAACCGCGAAAGCCCGTGGTCGTTCGAACCCGGATTGCTCACCGTCGGAATGCCCTTAATTCCATACTCCGCATAAAGCGGTTTGTCGTAAGGAATATCGAAGCGGGAAATAATCCGCGAGAACCCGAACCGCGCCTCGTTCGTTGTCGACGCCCCAATCGTCGCCGAGTGTGTCGCCGCCACGCTGTGGCTGTCGATCACCGTCGTCGTCGCCAAACCTCCGTCGGCGGGCAGCGGAAGAGGACCGGGTTCGTACCGGTTGCGTGTCCGCTTGCTGTAGCGCGCCGAGAAGCGCTGCCGGTCGTTGATGTTGTGATCGCCCTTGAAATCGTAGCTGTTGACGTCGTTCTCCTCGCTCGGTGCGAAAAAGTAGTTGTTCACGATCCCCGTTCCACTATTTGGCCGCGGATAAAGGTCCAGCAGTTTCGGGAACAGCGGATCCCAGCGGCTTTGCGGAATGATATTGCCCGGAAACGGCTGTCGTGTGAAGCTCGCCGCCGTCCCCACCGTCGTCGCCGGATCGAACACGGGCCGGATGCGGTTGAAGTCGCCTCGCCGCAATTCGTCCACTGGAACCGTCGATACGAAACTCCGTCCCAGCCGCGTCCGTGTGCCCTCATAGCTGCCGAAGTAGAACGTCTTGTCCTTGCGCACGGGGCCGCCAAACGTACCGCCAAACTGGTTCTGCTTGTATGTTGGTTTGGCGTTCCCGGCGCGATTGGCGAAGAAGTTCGTGCCGTCCAGATTACTGTTGCGAAGGAATTCGAACGCCGTTCCGTGAATCTGGTTCGTGCCAGATTTGATGTTCACGAAAACCTGCCCTCCCATGCGCGTCCCATACTCCGCGGAAAGGTTATTGGTAACCACGCGAAACTCGCCCACCGCGTCTACGCTCGGCTTCACCGCCTGCGCTTCAAAGCCCAGCGGTCCGCCGGAGGCAACCGACGAATTATCCACGCCGTCAATCGAAACCTGCACCTGGTAAATGTGCTGCCCCGACGCCGAGAATCCGCCCTCGTCCTGCGTTCGTCCGCCGCGTCCCGGATTCGTTCCGGCAGTCAGTGCCGCCAAATCCAGATAATTCCGCCCGTTCAGTGGCAATTCCACGATCCGTTTGTTCTCAATCACCTGGCCGACCGTCGTCGTTTCCGAATCGATCAGCGCCGCCGATGCCGTCACTTCGATACTCTCGGTCACCGAACCCGCTTTCAACGAAAAATCCACGCGCGCGGTTTGCGTCACGTCGAGTTTGATCTCGGGAACTTCGGCATTCGCGAATCCTGTCTTGGCGGCAGCCACCTTGTAGCGGCCCACTGGCAGTGTAGGAGCCGTGTAGAACCCCTGTTCATTCGTCGTCAGATCCCGGCGAAGGCCGGTGTCCAGATTGGTGACCGTGACATTGACACCTGGCATGATCGCGTCGGTGGAGTCTCGCACAACCCCCTGAATCGTCCCGCTTTGGGCGTATGCGGCAAACGATGCCAATAGAAAACTCAAGACCCGGAGTAGCATGACTCCATAATACAGGCCGATTGTTAAAAGACGTCTAACAGATGCCCCAACCGCTCGCGCTTTGTTCTCAAATAGTCCTCGGCATGCTCCTGTGGCTCCACAATCGCCGGAATCCGCTCCGTCACCTTCACGCCCGCCCGTTCCAGCGCCGCCATCTTGTCCGGGTTGTTCGATAAGAAGCGCACGCTCTCCAGCCCGAAGAACTTCAGGATCGCCACCGGCAAATCGTAGTTGCGCAAGTCCACGCCCAACCCCAACTGCAAATTAGCGTCCACGGTGTCGGCGCCAAGGTCCTGCAATTCGTAGGCGCGAAGTTTGTTCATGATCCCGATTCCGCGCCCCTCCTGCTGCTCGTAAATGATCAGCCCCCGCCCCTCGCCCGCGATCTTCGCGAATGCCAGCTCCAATTGAGCCCGGCAATCGCAGCGAAGAGAATGGAAAACATCACCTGTCAGGCACTGCGAATGAATGCGAACGATGGGGGGCTCCCCCTCCATCGGGCCCATACGCAACACCACGGCTTCCTCGCTATGCTCGCCGAAGCGACCCACGAACCCGTAGATCCGAAACAGGCCGAAGCGCGTCGGAAAATCGGCTTCCGCCACTTTTTCCAGTCGAAATCCCTTATTTTCCAACATACTAGGTGAGAGCGAAGCGCACAGGCCGCCGGGCACGACCCCACCCTCCCCCGGAATTCTCAAAGTCCCTGGCGCCCGGCTTGTCCGTTGTGCGCGATCCCATTAAAGATAATCTCATTATACGGCGATGCTCGAGCAGCACCTTGTAGTCCTTTTGATGAAGCTGGCGGCGTCTGCGGCTCTGGCAAGTATTCTTGGCCGTTCCGCCGCCTTTCTGCGCATGCTCACCCGTGAGGAGCGAAACACCCAGCAGCGCCTCCAAATGGCCCTCGGCTTCGCCATTATCTTCGGCGGTGGCATCGTTCTCCGGATTCTCACCAAGAACAATTACCAGGCCCTGGACCTCGGTCTCGAAGGCGCCTTGCTCGCCGGCGTCCTGGGAGGCTACCTCACCGGACTCACCGGCGGCCTATTAATTTCCCTTCCCGCTTGCCTCCTGAATAACGAATGGGTGGCCATGCTCCTCTATGCCGGGCTCGGCGTGACCGGCGGGCTCCTTCGCGACCTCGCCCCCTCCAAGGACGACATCTGGCGCTTCTCGCCCTACCTCGACCTCACCGTCTACCGCATCTTCCGCGCCAAATACGACATTCGCGTCACCCTGTTCCACGGATTTGTCCTTTTGGTCGTCATCTTCGCCGAATTTTCGCGTTGGGCGCTCAGCAAGGTCCTTCCCGACGACCGCCTGCTCTACACCCTCTACAGCAGTTGGAAGAATCCCACATTGGTCGACACCATCCTCATCTACTCCACCACGATCTTCGCCTTCGCCATCCCGCTGAAAATCTGGAACAGTATTCGTCAGGAGAAACTCCTCGGCGCCCAGCAACGCCTGCTGACGGAAGCCCGTCTCCGCGCCCTTACCAGCCAGATCAACCCGCACTTCCTATTCAACACCCTCAACACCGTCAACGCTCTTATCCGCACCAACCCCGAACAGGCCCGCGGCGTCGTCCGCAAACTCTCCAACATACTCCGCCGCCTCCTCCGCAAGGACGAAAACCTCTCCCCGCTCCGCGACGAAATCAGTTTCATCAACGACTACCTCAGCATCGAAATGACCAGATTCGGCGACAAGCTCCGCTTTGTAAACGAAACCGAAGCCGCAACGCTCGACCGCCTGATCCCCTCTATGCTTTTGCAGCCTATCATCGAAAACTCCATCAAACACGGCTTGAGTTCAAAGGTTGAGGGAGGCGTAATCACACTCCGGACCCGCCTGCGCGAGCAGCGCTTGCACATCGAAATCGAAGACGATGGCGTGGGTGTGGAAGAATCAAAACTGGCGACAATGTTTGACTCAGGTATCGGCGTGTCTAACGTCAACGAGCGGTTGCAGGTACTTTTCGGCGATGATTACAGAATGGATGTTGATAGCCGGCCGGGTGAAGGGACACGAACCCACATAGAGTTTCCGGACTTGAACGGGCGCAGATAAGATACAATGCCGCAACCACTGTCTATGCAGACTGCAGTCGCTTACCAGACCACTAGAATTCATCGGACGATCGCCAAACGTACCAAACGCGTATACGATCACCTCTCCGTCGTCTATCCGGCATCCACCTTCTTCTTCCATAGCAAAGCGCACCGCGCTGCGTTGGAAATGAGCGGACTGCAGAACGGAATGAGTGTGCTGGAGGTAGCCACCGGCTCTGGAGAAATGTTTCGCCGTTTGGTGCAGAACAACCCCGAAGGCAAAACCTGCGGGGTCGATCTGTCGCCGAACATGGCCGCGCGAACGCAAGCACACGCGCGCCGAAAGTTTCCCCGTGCGGCTCTCCATTGCCAGGCCGTCGACTGCCGCGCCTTGCCGTATCGCGACCACAGTTTTGATGCCGTTTTCTGCTGCTATCTCTACGAACTGCTTTCCACGGACGACATCTTCCGGTCGATGGAGGAGATGCATCGCGTGTTGAAGCCGCGCGGTAAGGTAATTTCCATCCTAATCGGACAGCAGGCGTCATACTTCAACAAGGCATATGTAGTCGCGTCGTCAATTGTCCCGGCGTTTTGGGGCGTCCAAATGGACAACTCCGCCCCCGCCATCCTCGAGGCCACCGGTTTCCGCGTCACCGCCGAACGCCTGGTCCGGCAGAGCTTCTACCCCTCCCGAATCATCACGGCAGTCAAAGACCAGGCTGTTTGATAAAGTGGCAGGCGGAAAGAGGTTCCCGCCCATGGCAACGAATCGTCGAAGTTTTGTAGGTACCCTCGGCGCCGCGCCGCTCTTCGTACCCCAGAGCGCCTTCGGCGCCAACGACAAAATCACGTACGCCGCCATCGCCACTGGCGGCCGCGGCCGCTATCTGATGGGAAAATTCAAACAGCTCGGCGCCGTCTGCGCTGCAGTTTGCGATGTCTATGAGCCCAATCTGCAAAAGGCGGCCGACCTCGAGCCCGAGGCGAAAAAGTTCCTTGACTACCGCGAACTCCTGCAGGCAACCAAAGTCGATTGCGTTGTCGTCGCCTCTCCTGATCATCACCACGCGCCCATGCTGATGGCAGCGCTCGAGGCCAAGACGGACGTCTATCTCGAAAAGCCCCTCTCCCACAGCCTGGAGCAAAGCGAGCGCATGATTAAGGCTGTTCGCGCCTCCAAACAAGTAGTACAGATCGGCATGCAGCGCCGCTCCGCGCCCGCGCTGATTGAGGCGAAGAAACTCGTCGACGATGGCCTCCTCGGCCGCATCGCGCTCGTCAAAGCCCAATGGAACTGGAACATCTCCGCCGATCTCGATAACTCCGCCCTGCCCGGCAAGCTGGACTGGAATCGCTTCCTCGGCAACGCCCCGGCCCGCCAGTTGGATCCCATGCGTTTCCGTCGTTGGCGATACTTCTACGATTACGCCGGCGGCAACATGACAGATCAAGGCACTCATCTCATGGACGTAGTCCAATGGTTCACTCGCAACGCCGCGCCCACCGCCGCTCAAGCCAGCGGCTATGTCGCCAAAATGAAAGGTTCCGAACACCCTGACGTCTTCAGCGCCGTCTTCGAATATCCGAACATGATGGCCACCTGGACGCTCGACTACTGCAACAGCTTTGAAAACGGCTGGGCCATCTTTCTGCAGGGTGACAAGGCCACCATGATTCTCGATGACGCCGGCTACAAGGTGTTAAACGAACCGTGGAAGCGCGGCGCCGCCCCCGCCATGGAAAAAGTAGCCCCGGTACCGGTCGAAGCCCACATTCAGAACTTCCTCGATTGCATGCGTTCGCGCCAGGAACCGAACGCACCCGTGGAAGTAGCCGCCGCCGCCGTCGCCGGTCCCCATATGGCCAACAAGGCCATGTTCGACGGCAGAAAGTTCATTCGCGTATGAATCGACGATCCTTTCTCTTTGCCGGGCTGCCGCTGCTCGCGCAGAAGCGCCCCATGAACGTGCTCTTCGTCACTGCCGACGACCTGGGCCTCTATCTCGGCTGCTACGGCGAGAAGCGCATCGCGACGCCCAACCTCGATAAGTTCGCCGCCGGCGGCGTGCAGTTCCAAACGGCATACGTTGCCCAAGCCTCCTGCAGCCCTTCCCGTTCGGCGATGTTCACCGGCTTGATGCCGCACGCCAATGGTCAATACGGCCTCGCTAACGGCGGCTTCAAACTCCATGAACCGCTGCGCGGCGAAACGATCCCGAATATCCTGAAGCGCGCCGGCTATCGCACCGGCATCATCGGTAAGCTGCACGTCGAGCCCGAAGACTCCTTCCGCTGGGACTACCGCCAAACGCCGAACGAAACGCGCCGTGTCCGCACAGTAGCGCCGCAAGCGGAGAAGTTCATGACCCAGGACAGCCCGTTCTTCCTGATGGTCAACTTCGGCGATCCCCACGCCTTCGCCAAGGGCGAGCCCCGCCAGTGGTACTTCCCGCCCGATGTCGAAGGCATTCCCGAAAAACCCCTGCCGCCCTCCGCTCAGACGCTCTTCGACTGGCAGCGCGTCGACAATCCCGGCGAGCGCGAAAGGACGGCGAACTATCTGAACGCGGTTGCCCGTTTCGATACTGGCGTCGGGCTGCTCCTGGAAGCGCTGGAGCGCACCGGCAAAGCGAAGGAGACTCTGGTCATCATCATCGGCGACCACGGCGCGCCTTTTGAAAGAGGCAAAACTACGGTTTACGAATCCGGCCTGCGCGTGCCGTTCCTGGTGCGTTGGCCCGGCGTTTCCAAGCCCCACGTCAGCGCCCGCATGGTCTCCACCGTCGATATTCTGCCGACGATCCTCGACGCCGCTGCTGTTCCGTTGCCCTCCCACAAACTGCACGGAACTACACTCCGGCCGTTGTTGAGCGATCCCAAGGCGAAGGGCCGCGAGTATTTGGCCGCTGAATTCCACTTCCACGGCGCTGGGATCTTCTATCCCCGTCGAGCGATTCGCGACAACCGCTACAAACTGATCCACAACCTTCGCGCCGGGAAAGCCAAACCGCCCCGGGGAATCGACGGTGATAACGCCGCCGCCAAGTCTGCCACCGACGCCCCGGCCGATGCGCGCCAGGCGTTCCTCACCTACGCCGATCCCCCCGAGTTCGAGCTCTACGACCTGGAAAAGGATCCCGTGGAATTTCACAACCTCGCCGGCCGCCCGGAACAAGCCGCCGTCGAAACGCGGATGAAGAAGGCGCTGCTCGCCTGGCGCAAGGAGACCTCCGATCCCGCGCTCGATCCGGCATTTCTTGAGAAATACTCCGCCTACAAGCCCGCCTGAATTCCCACGCGCCCCCCGACTTGTGATCGAATGTGAGGGATGCTACTCCGCCTAATTTTCCTCGCCACGTCGGTCGCCTGCATTGCGCAGGTGCAAATTAAACAGTCTCCGGACCGCGTTTCCGTCATCATCGACGGCAAGCCCTTCACCGAATTCTTCGTCGGCTCGGAGGCTGTCAAACCGTACCTCCATCCGCTCCGCACCGCATCCGGCAAAATCATCACCCGGTCCTACCCGATGGAAACCGTAGAAGGCGAAGCGAAAGACCATCCGCACCATCGCGGCCTCTGGATCACCCACGGTCTCGTGAATGAGGTGGATTTCTGGGCCAACGAGAAGAACCAAAAGGGTGCGGGCAAGGCCGGCCGCGGAACCATCATCACCAAGCGCATTACCGCCGTCGAAAGCGGCAAGAAAATGGGGAAGATCGGCGCCACGTTCGAATGGCAGGAACCGTCCGGAAAACCGCTCATTTCCGAACAACGCACCATGACCTTCTACTCCCATCCCACCCAGCGCTGGATCGATTTCGACTTGACCCTGACGGCGCTCGAAGACGTCGTCTTCGGCGATACCAAGGAAGGCATGTTCGCCATGCGCCTCACCACGAGCCTGGAAGAAAAGCACTCCGGTAAAATGCACGCCGCCGACGGCAAGGAAGGCGAAAAGGCCGTTTGGGGCTCCCGCTCACCTTGGGTCGACACGGCCGGAACGGTCGACGGCGAGAAGCTTGGAGTGGCCATCCTCGACCACCCAACTAATCCCCGCCATCCCACGTACTGGCACTCCCGCGGCTACGGCCTCTTCGCCGCTAACCCGTTCGGCGTACGCGATTTCGAACGCGACAAAACCAAGAGCGGCGATATGAAGGTGGCCAAGGGCAGCGCCATTCGCTTTCGTTATCGCGTCATCATTCATCCCGGCGACTCAACCGAGGCCAAGATCGCTGACGAGTTCACGAAGTACGCGAAAGTAAAGTAGCCAATATCCCCACGGCCTGATCAATCTCGTCCGGACCGACAATGTACGGCGGCAGCAACCGCAGCACATTGGCGTGCGTGCAATTAATGACTAAACCCGCGGCGAGCGCCTGCTTCACGAAGCGCTCGCCGCTTTCGTTTAGCTCGATCCCTGCCATCAGGCCCCGGCCGCGTATCTCGCGAACAAGGGGCAGCTCTTCCAGCCGTTCGCGCAGTTGCTGATGGAAATACGCGCCATTCGCGCGGATCTCGGGTAATAACTGGTCGACTTCTTCCAGGAATACGAGCGCCATCCGGCAAGCCAGTGGCCCGCCGCCGAACGTTGAGCCATGCATTCCCACGCCAATGGCCTCGCACGATGCCTCGCTGAAAATCGTCGCGCCCAGCGGCAGGCCGCCTCCGAGCGGTTTCGCGGTGACAACGATGTCCGGCTTGCCGAACTCCAAATAAGCAAAGCGTTCGCCGGTGCGGCCAAGCCCGCACTGCGTTTCATCGGCAATCCATAGCGGCCCCAAGTCCCGCACGGCTTCGAGAAAAGGCCGGCTTAGCGGATAAATCCCTCCCTCGCCCTGAATGGTTTCGGTAACGATCGCGATCGTGTTCTCCGTGGCCGCCGCGCGCAGCGCCCCGATATCGTTAACCGGAATGAATACGACTTCCGAAGCGTATGGCCCGAACGGCTCCCGGTATTCGGGCTTGGACGTTATGGCCAAAGAGCCCGCAGTCCGGCCATGAAAGCCATTCTCTAATGCGATAATCCGATGCGTTCGAATCCCGTCTTTATTGGCTTTCGCCTTAGCTGCCTTTAGCGCCGCTTCCATGGCTTCCGAACCGCTGTTGCTCAAAAAAACGCGATCAAGCCCGCTCCATTCGGCGAGTTTCGCCGCCAGCGCCTCCTGAAACGGATGGCGGTGCAAATTCGAAGTATGAATGCAAAGCCCGGCCTGCTGGCGCAGTTCCTCCGTCAAGCGCGGATAGCCGTAGCCAAGAGCATTTACGCCGATGCCGGTTATGAAGTCCAGCCTCGGGGTGTTTTCGGAATCGAAGACCAGGCAGCCTTGTCCGCGAACGATTTCCAGGTTTCGGGGGCCGTATGTGTCGAGAAGCATATCCCCACTGTGAGGCTATTCTCAGTCATACTCAAATACTATTAATGACTACTATTGATACCTTTAAGGTATGAACGAATCGGACATCGAGCTGACCCACCTCCGCTACTTTCTGGTGATGGCCGAGGAGCTGCATTTTGAACGCGCCGCGCGCCGGCTCCACATTTCCCAACCGCCGCTGACGCGCCACATGCAGTCGTTGGAGAACCGGTTGGAGTGCGCGCTCTTTGAGCGGACGCCGCGCACCACGCGTTTAACGCCGGCCGGTGCGCATTTCGCCCAGCGCGCCCGCGCCATCGTGGCCGACGCCGACAACACGTTCGCGGAAATGCAAAGAACCGGCCGCGGCGAAGAAGGCCGCTTGATCGTCGCAACCGCACCCTCGCTAATGCTTGGTTGGCTACCGGCCGTCATTCGTGCTTACCGCAAGGCGTATCCAAACGTCGCGTTCCGTTTGGACGAAATGGCCTCGAGCGCCGCATTGAAGGCCGTCCGCGCCGGCGTGGCCGATTTGGCTTTTGTGAGAGGAAGGGACAAAGAGCCCGAAGTCGAGACCCGGCTTCAATGGGGCGAACCGATGGTGGCAATCCTTTCCAAAGACCACGCGTTGGCCGGAAAATCCGGAATCACGGTGAATCAGTTGAAGGACGAGCCGTTCGTTTTCTTCCCAAGAGAAGTCGGCCCGTCGTTCTTCGACGAAATGATCGGTTTCTGCCAGATGGCAGGATTTACGCCCAAAGTGGTCCAGGAAGCCCGGCAGTGGTCGAGCATTCTCAGTCTGGTGAAGGCGGGAATGGGAGTCTCCGTCGGGCCGCAATCCGTGCGGTCGCTGATGCCGGATGCGGTGCAGTTTCTGCGCGTGAAGAACATGAAAACAACGGTGCGCGTGGTGGCCGGGCGCGGATCACGGTCCAACGCGGCAATCAACAATTTCATTCGCGTAGGCGGCCCGATCTGGCAGCGCTAGATTTCGATCTTTGAGAACAAATGCGTTCCTAGGGCGAGGAAAATCACGGCCGCTACCACGAGCACGGCCGCGTCGAGGGTTGCCCCGAAGTGCGAAAGATTAATGAGCGTTGCCCGAAGCCCGTCGATGCCATAGGAGAGCGGATCGAGGCTTGTTAAGAACGACAGCGCTTTGGGTAGATTGGACAGCGGGAACAGCGCTCCGGAGAGGAAGAAAATCGGCATGACCAGGAAGTTCATGACGATTTGGAATCCCTGCATGTCCTTCAAAACCGAGCCCATGGCTGTTCCGAGTGCAGCGAAGGTGATGGCGATTAGCAGCATGAAGAGGAAGGCGAGAGGCACTTGAGCCAGGCTGACGGGACGGAAGCCGGCGATGACAGTGACGGTAAGAATCAAGGTGCCCTGAATGACCGCGATGGTGGCGCTGCCGAGGGTACGGCCGATCATGATGTACGCGCGGGGAACGGGCGCGACGAGTGTTTCCTTCAGAAATCCGAATTGGCGGTCAAAGAGCAGTCCGACACCGGAAAAGATCGACGAAAACAGGATGCTCATGCCGATTACCCCGGGCGCGACGAATTGAATGTAGTCACCTTTGCCGGCCTGTTGAAAGACCGGTCCGAGCCCGAAGCCGAGGATGAGCAAATACATGGTCGGCTGGGCGAGCGAGGCGACGATTTGCACGCGGGAACGGAGATAACGCTTCACTTCGCGCAGCCACATGGCATAGATGGCGCTCATTTATCGTTTCCACATTTCTTTGAACTGCCGAAGACTCTCGGCGCCAGGGTTGGCGTTTTCGTCGCGTATGGTGTTGCCGGTGAGGGCGAGAAAGGCGGCTTCGAGCGAATCGGTCTTGGTCTGTTCCTGCAGTTCTTCGAGCGTGCCCTGGGCAACGATCTTGCCGTGGTCGATGATGGCGATGCGCTGGGCGACACGTGCGGCTTCGTCCATGTAGTGGGTGGTAAGAAAGACGGTGACGCCCTCGGTTTCGTTGACGTGCTTGACGTGGTTCCAGAGCTGATTCCGGCTTTGGGGATCGAGGCCGAGGGTTGGCTCGTCGAGGAAGAGAATCTTCGGCGTATGCAAGAATCCGCGAGCAATTTCCAAACGCCTCTTCATGCCGCCGGAGAAGGTCTTGACGAAGCCGTCGCGGCGGTCCCAAAGCTCGAAGAGCTTAAGCAGTTTTTCAATCCGTTCGGTGCGAATGCGGCCGGGTACGCCATACAGAACACCGTGAATGTCCATGTTTTCGTAGGCCGTGAGTTCGCCGTCGAGACTCGGATCCTGAAAAACGATGCCGAAGCGTTTGCGTGCCTCATGCTGGTGTTTCGCGGGGTCGAGGCCATCCAGCGTCAGGGTGCCGCTGGTCGGCTTCAGCAGCGTGGTGAGCATCTTGATGGTGGTAGTTTTACCGGCGCCGTTGGGACCGAGGAAGGCGAATATTTCGCCCGGTTTTACGTCAAAGCTAATGCCATCCACCGCCCGGAACTCGCCAAAGGTTTTCGCCAGGTCCTGCACGCGGATCATGTGGCAAGACTAAACGGTCCAGTTCCGCTCGTCAAGTATTGGGCGGGGAGAAGAATCTGGACATGGTATCGCGACGGACGCACATCGGAGCCCTTGCGTCTTTGGCGATGCGAGGACAGGGTATGTTTGCTAACGCGGAGGCGTACGAGCGATTCATGGAGCGATGGAGCCGCCCGGTAGCGCCGCTGCTCGTCGATTTCACCGGCCTTCCCGAGGAGGGGGAAGTGTCGACGTTGGGTCGCGCACGGGCGCCCTAGCCTTTGCCATTGCGAAGAAGAAGTCAAAGTCGCGGGTTGTAGGCCCCGACCCTTCTAAAGAGTACGCTCCGCCGGTCGGGCGAGTTAACGAAGTTGTGGAAGCAGGAGGGGCTGCAAAATGTGCAGGAGAAACCGCTCGAAATCGAAATGAAGCTCCAGTCGTTCGGTGATTTTGGGGACCCATTTCTGCTTGGGCAAGGACCGGCAGGGGATTACGCGCGCACCGTGCACGGAGAGGCTCTGCGGGCATTGCGGGCGGCGGTCAAGAGCCACTTGTCCATCACGAATGAGAGCGCGCCGTTCACGCTCACGGCGCACGTGTGGGCGGTTCGAGGCACTGCGCCCAGACGTCGCTAGCTGCTAATCAATACGTCCGCCATGGCGATTATGGCGGCGCTCTCCGGGGCGGTGACGGCGCCGCCGCTCACGAGTACTTTGGCCCGGAATGCGGTGAGCGCCGCTCGTTTTCCAGCCAAGTCCCCGCGGGCTTCGGCGGCCTTGGCGGCTTGCAAATCGGCGAGCGGCCCGGCCGCTGCGGCGGCGTTACCGTAGAATTCGATGGTCACAGTCTCCAGGCCGTTGAGGCTGAAGAGAATGGTGTTACTGGTTCCATCGGTTATCGCGGTTGTGTCCGGAAATGCGGTCCATTGCTCGCCGTTGGCGCCGATCCTCATGATGCGGAAGGCTTCACCGACAAACCATCCTGTGACGGGAGGCGCGCCAGGCTGCGATACCGATTTCTGGATGGCGACGAGGTTTGTCCCGATGTAGTTGGCCTGCACCGCATTGGTCGTGACGCCGGGCTGCTTCGGGTCAAGTCCCAAGTCCACGAGACGTTGCAGCGACAGGGCCCCGGTTGCCATTAGATCATTGAACATCCGCGTTCTTGCGCCGTCCGCCGAGGGAATGGGCGTCGATACCACGCTGCATCCCTGGACGCTGGCCGGTACAAAAGGAACACGAAGTGTCACCGAACCCGTGACGCCGGGAAGCGGCACCGCCACCAGTTCCAACTTATCGTCGCCACTACCGGTTGGAACCGTGAGCGCAAAACCATCCATCGCGTATCCTGCGGTTGCCGGATACCCTAGATCCATCCAAACGCTGTCCAATACCGGAATCTTTCCCGTCCGCTGTTTCGATTCGACGGCCGACTTGCAAAGACGTTGAAGGTTGGCGGTGGTGCGGCTGGCATTGGTTAGTTCACGGCCTCTTTGAATGACCGGGAGCAGCAAGGCGATCAAAACCGCGATGATGCTAATCGCCGTCAGCAGTTCGACAACGGAGTAGCCTCTAATGGCTGTACGGCGGGGGGTGCGAATCTTCATGGGTCTTACCTGTCTTTCTCGCTTAGTAACGCGGGAATGTAAGCCCAGAGCCTGCAGATTTAGTTCGTGATCGCTATATCCACCATGTCGTGAAAAGCATCGGGTGTTTCGACGGCGAGCGGGATAGCGGTACCGGTGGCGGCGGTGGCGGGAACGGTGAAGTTGATCTGATATAGCCCGGCAAGGCCCGGGGCGAGACCTTTGAATAGAACCGCCGCCTGGCGGCCGCCCACATAGACTTTGACGTCGGCGTTAACGACGCTCAGCGGGCTGGATGGGGCGGCGGAGCCGTCGGGAATCGTTGGCGTAACGGCGCCTAGCCCGGTAAGGAAGAGCTGCACAGTTTCGCCGCGGCGCGCTGGAGAAGCGGCGTTGACGAGAGTGAAATTGGCATGGAGCAGCGCGCCGGGCCCGGTCCCCGCCGGCGGAATGGTGAAGATGCCGGGTGAGGAACGGGCGAGCGGAATTTCCACACTGTTCGACCGCTGGCCGTTGTTGACGACGACAATGCTGGCGGTGGCGCCGTTGGCGCCCAATGGGACCAGCGCGCTGATTTGGCCGGCGCTGACAAGATAGAGCGGAGCGGGCGCATTGTTCACCAGCACCTGTACGTTGCCGAGCGTGGCGGGGAAGGGAAGGCTGGTGGCGGCAGTGGTACCCGCGGCCAGGCCCGAGCCGAACAGCGTGAAAAAGCCGCCGGGAGAGAGCGGCGCGCCGACCGGGGCGAAACTCGCAGCGTTGACGACTCCCTGCGGATGAATAAAGACGCCGGCGCCCGTTGGCGACGCGGCGCGGATGGCGAAGCTCAACTCGTAGTTGTTGGTGTCAACGGTGGAGAGTCCGCTGACATGAAAACTCGTTGCCGAGACGGCAATTCGATTGAGTTCAAGCGTACCGGTGCCGTCGGAGGAGACGGAAAAATTGTTGGCCGAGGTAAGGTCAAGGACGCCTTCAGCCTGCCGCACGCGGAGGCTGGATACGAGCTTCCCATTGCCGGTTGAGTTGGATGCGCCGGCGTAGGAACCGGGACTGTTCGCCTCGTAGCGCAGTCCGGCGCGGAAGTAGAGACCGTTCAACGCCGGCGGGCCGGATGTCGCTTTACTGCCGATCCAGATCTCGTGGCCTGCGCCAAAAAGCGCGAACGCCCCGTCGTTCGATAGCCACAAGGAGCGGACGCCGTTCAGAGTGAGGGTACCGGTGCCGTCGGCATTAATGGAGTAAGGAACATTGGCGACGTTGGTTGTGGTGATGCGGTCGCCGTCGTTGGCGGCTTTGCCCGCGACTGTGGCGCTGCCGGCGTTTCCGGCTCCGTTGGCGGTAAGGCGGATGGAGGAGTTTCGCATCTGCGAGGCTGTACCGCTGGGGAATTCGAGGGTAGAGACGTGAAAAGCTCCATTGAAAGAGGCGCTGCTTTGGGGCGCGGCTGGGGCCGGAATGGCGATGAAGAGATCGTTCACCCCAGCGCTTTCCGTGGTGGACCCGACGACGGCTCCCTGCCCAAGGCCCGCGACGAGAGATGCCCCGGCGCGCTGAGGGTTTGAGATTGTGATGTAGCCGGTGCTCCTTACCGTATAGGTTCCTGTGCCGGTCAATGGCGCGGGTGCGCCCGCGGCGATGACTTGGGAACCGGTAAGCGTGTAGGCTCCGCTGCCGTTGAAAGTGATCTCTCCGTAAGCGGTGCGATACTCCCCGGAGAGTATCATCAGGTGACGGAAGAAATACTTCCCGGTAAGGGAACTGTTCGTCAAACTTTGGGAAAACGCATTTCCCGCCGATAGGACTAAAAGCAGACTGGCGAAAATGCGATTCATGTATTCATCATCCTTTTTCTGAAACTCTATATCGGCAGCGGGGTTTCGGTAGGCAGAAAGATTTTGTAAACGGAGCTTGATTATGAGACCGGTATGGGCTCTCTTATTGATTTCCCCTTTGTGTGGTTTTGGGCAGCAAGCGGCGGCCAGCGATGACGGGGCCAATGCGTCCTGCACGCTGATGGGTCCGCAGCGGGAACGGATTCTGGAGGCCGGAAAATACGGGCGACAGCCGGGAAGGCTCACCGAATTGACGGCCGGCGTCATGGGCCGGCTCGGCGATGTACGGACATATATTCCCGGCGGCAGCCGCACGAATTCACAACTCCAGTTGGACCAAATGGGGACGATTGACCGCCATATTTACGGGACTCTGCAGGCCAAGGGCGTGACGCCGGCGCCGCGAACCAACGACTACGAATTCATCCGGCGAGTGACGCTCGATCTGACGGGACGGATACCGCTGCCGGAGCGCGTGACGCAGTTTGTAGCCGATTCGCGCGCTAATAAACGGGAACTGCTCGTCGATGAACTGCTTGCCAAGCCCGAGTGGGTGGACAAGTGGACGATGTTCTACGGGGATCTGTTCAAGAACAACTCCGTCAACACGAATATCCGGCGGGACACCGAAGGCGTTTCGGCTTTCCATGAATGGATTGCAAATGCGCTGAGGACCGGGAAGCCATACAGTACGATGGCCACCGAACTGGTTTCGGCGACCGGAACCAACAGCTATCAGCAAGGGGAACTCAACTTTCTGGTGGGTAGTTTCCAGCCGCAGGTACCGCAACAGGACACGTACGATCAGACGGCCGCCGACGTAGCGCGGACATTCCTTGGCCTGGGCCATATGAACTGTATACTTTGCCATAACGGACGGGGACATCTGGATACGCTGAGCCTTTGGGGGAAGTCGACGACGCGGGCGCAGGGATGGGGGATGGCGAGTTTCTTTTCTCGTACGGCGATGCCGCGAACGTCCATCAACTCCGATAGCTTCGTGCCGTACTACTGGTCGGTGGGGACGAGCGCTTTGCTGCGCAACGACTATCAACTGAATACGACCACCGGGAATCGTCCGGCGCGGCAGCCGATCGGGACGCAGACGACGGTTCCGCCGGCCTATCTTTTTACCGGGGCCAGGCCAGGCCCGGGCGAAGACTACCGAACGGCGTTTGCGCGGGAAATCGTCGCGGATCCGCTGTTCTCCAAATCTGCGGTTAATTATGTCTGGGAGCATTTCTTCGGACTGGCGCTGGTAACGCCGTCCGACGGGTTCGACCCGGCGCGGCTGGACCCGGATAATCCGCCGGCGGACGGCTGGACGCTCCAGCCCACAAACGCCGCGCTATTACGCGATCTGGCGGCGGACTTTGTTGCGAACAAATACGACGTGAAAAAGCTGATGCGGCAGATCGTGACTTCGTCCGCTTACCAGATGGCGAGCCGTTATGAAGGCGCTTGGGACCCGAATTGGGAGCCGCTGTATGCGCGGCACTTCGTGCGGCGGCTGTGGGGAGAAGAGATTCATGATGCCCTGGTGCAATCGAGCGGCGTCACACCGAGCTACGACTTGCTGCGTCAGTATCCGGGCTTCAGCAGAACCGAGGCGTACGCGATGCGGATTCCCGAGCCACTCAGCACGCCGGACCGCGGCGGGCCGGTCTCGCGATTCCTGGACTCCTTTCTGCGCGGCAACCGCGACGATGAGGAGCGGAGGAACGACGGCTCCATTTCGCAAGCGCTGGCATTGATGAACGACCCGTTGGTGCTGACACGGATACGGGGCACCGGGAACGCAACCTCTCTCTTACAACGGAACCTCGCCAGGAGCGATGAAGAGTTAGTGAACACGCTATTCCTCACGGTCCTTTCCCGCCCTGCTACGGATTCAGAGAAAGCGGCGGCGCTCGCTCAACTGCGAACGGGAACGCGGACGGCGCAGGCGGAGGACCTCTTGTGGTCCCTTTACAACAAAGTGGACTTCATCTTCAGCTATTAGGAGGACGCGATGAACGAAGAGAAACTGCGGAGACACCTGGCAAAGTACCCAAGAGTTCATGCAACCTACAGCGAAGCGCCGTTCCTTTCCAGGCGTCGGTTCTTTGAAATCGCCGGCGCCGGTGTCGGCGGCTCGTATCTGGCGCAACCGCTGCTGGGAGAAAGCACAAGTGGCGCGGTAACCACGAAAAATACGGCGAAGAATGTGATCTTCGTTTTGCTGACCGGGGCGCCGAGCCATGTCGATACCTTCGACTGCAAGGTTGGGCCATCAACACCGGCCGCTCTAAGGGCGGAGACGGTGGGCGGAGTATTATGGCCGAACGGAGTCTTACCAGGCCTGGGCGCGCACCTGGGAAAGATGGCAATCGTCCGGTCGATGCGAGCCTGGGCGCTGGTCCATTCGCTGGGCCAGACGTGGACGCAGATCGGCCGGAATCCGGCCGCCGCGCTGGGAGACGTGTCGCCAAACATGGGTTCGGTGGTTGCTTCGGAGAAGGAACGGGATCGGACGCCGTCACAGGTTTTCCCTACATTTCTCGCGTTGAACGCGAACGCCGCGATCGGGCCGGGCTATTTCTCGGCGACCTATGCGCCGTTCAAAGTGACGCCTTCAACCACCGGTTTGCCGAATACATCCAACAACGACGGCAAAGCGCGGTCCGATGCCCGGCTGCGCTTTCTGCACACAATCGACGATCCGCTGCGTGTTTTATCGCCGCTCGGAAAGGCGGCCGAGGACTACGACAAATTTTACGGCTCGGCCAACGGAATGATGTTTAACTCGGCCGTGGACACCGCCTTTCGATTCACGGCTGCCGATAGCGTACGGTATGCGGGCGGAGGCGTCGCTAACGGATTCGGGAACGCCTGCCTGGTGGCCAAACAGGTGCTGGCTGCCAATCAGGGAACGCGGTTCATTCAAATCAACCTCGGCGGCTGGGACATGCACAACGACATCTATGGGACGGGCGGCGCGGCGGTGAATATCTTCACGCTGGGCAGGATGTTCGATGCCGGGATGAGCACGCTGCTGGCGGATCTGGATTCGACGGGACTATTGAAGGAGACGCTCGTCGTGATGGTGGGAGAGTTCGGCCGGACGACCGGAGCCCTCACCGGGTCCGGCGGGCGCGATCACTATTTGCAGCACTTCGCGGTATTTGCCGGGGCGGGGGTGAGGGGAGGCCGGACGATCGGCGCGACGAATGCTTCGGGTTCCGACACTACCAGCTTCGGCTGGAAGCACGATCGCTACATACGGCCGGAAGATGTGATGGCGACGGTGTATTCGGCGATGGGGATTGATTGGACCAAGCAGTTGCCGACGCCCTTTGGACGGACGTTTGAGTATGTGCCGGATGCCTCGGATGGGATCTATGCGCCTATTGAGGAGTTGTGGGGGTAGTTTTCGGCGAGAACCAGGAATACATCGCGGGCAGGAGGAAGAGCGTCAACAGCGTCGACGATGCCAAACCGCCGATGACGACAGAGGCGAGCGGGCGTTGAACTTCGGAGCCGGCGGAGGTAGACAGGGCCATGGGCAGGAAGCCGAGGCTGGCAACGAGAGCCGTCATCAGCACGGGGCGCAAACGACGCACCGCCCCTTGCGGGACGGCGTCCTCCGTGGACATGCCGGATTCACGGAGCCGATTGATCTGGCTCACCATGACGATCCCGTTGAGCACGGCAACGCCAAAGAGGGCGATAAAACCGATAGAGGCGCTCAAGTTGAGGTTCATCCCGCGAAGCCAAAGCGCAGCCACTCCGCCAACCAGCGCGAACGGCACGTTGCAGAGGATGAGCATGGCCTGGCGCATGGAGTAGAACGTGAAGTACAGCAGGGCAAAGATAGCGGCCATGGAGAGGGGGAATACGAGGGTGAGGCGGCCGAGCGCGCGCTCCTTGTTCTCAAATTGCCCGCCCCAATCGATGAAGTAGCCGGGGGGCAGTTGCACATCCTCGCTAACGCGGCGGCGAGCTTCATCGGCGAAACCTCCCAGATCCCGGCCCTGGACATTGCACTGGACGACGATGCGGCGGAGCCCGTTTTCCCGGCTTACCACTTCCGGGCCGCGTGCGGTGTGGACGCGGGCGAGTTGGCCGAGGAGAATACGCTCGCCGCCAGGGGCTTGCAGACGGACTTGTTCGAGCGATTCGGGGCGTTCGCGGTAGAAGGCGGGGAGGCGGACGATAATGCCGAAGCGGCGCTGGCCGTCGATCAACTCGCTGACCGGGCGGCCGCCGACAGCGGCTTCGACTACCTCCCTGACGTCATCGATGTGGAGGCCGTAGCGGGCCAGAGCGGCTCTATCCGGTTCAATGTGGAGCTCGGCGACACCGCTCGCGACTTCCATCTGGGCGTCGGTGGCGCCCGGGACGCGTTCGAGAATGCGGAAGGCGCGGAGGGCGAGGGCGTCGAGTATGGTCGGGTCCTCCCCGAATACTTTGACAGCGACGTCGGCTTTGATGCCGCTGATGGTTTCGTCGAGGCGCATGGCCATGGGCTGCGTGAAGTTGTAGCCGATCCCGGGAACGGCTTCCAGGGCTACGCGCATCTTGGCGATCAGCTCTTCCTTCGTCTTTACTTTCCATTGCTCTTGCGGATGCAGCAGGACGTAGACATCGCCTTCGAAGATGCCCATCTGGTCGGTGGCGAGATCCGGGCGGCCGAGTTTGGAGACGATGCCGCTGACTTCCGGGAGCGTTAGCAGCGCCTTCTCCATTTCGATGCTGAGCTTGACTGAATCGGTGAGAGAGACGCCGGGGAGCTTTTTGGATTGAACGAGGATGGAGCCTTCTTCGAGGCGGGGCATGAACTCGGTGCCGAGAAAATGGAGGGAGCCCAGCGCGACGGCGGCGATGATCACGCCGGCGGCAACAGTGAGGATGCGCACGCGCAGGGCCAGTAACAATAGGCGGCGATAGAATGCGCGGAGGTGCTCGAACCAGCCTTCGTCGTTATGCGGTTTGACGCCGCGGCGCAACACGTACGAGGCGAGTACGGGCATGCCGAATAAAGCGAGCGCCAGGGAGCCGGCCAGGGCGCTGACAACCGTTACGGCCATGGGCCGGAACATGCGGCCTTCCAGCCCTTCCAGGAAGAAAATGGGCATGTAGACAGCGATGATGATGCCAACGGCGAAGACGATGGGCCGGGCGACTTCATGGGCGGCGGAGCGGATGACGCTGTCGACGTCTTCCCCGTCTTCGCGCGAGCCAAGGCGGGCTACGGCATTTTCCATCATGACCACAGCGCCATCGACGATCATCCCGAAATCAACGGCGCCGAGCGACATGAGATTCGCCGTGACACCGAACCATTTCATGCCGATGAAACCCGCCAGTAACGATAACGGGATAACCGAGGCGACGAGCAATGCGGCTCTGACATTGCCCAGGAATAGGAGCAGCACCGCCATTACAAGCAGACCGGCTTCGGCGAGGTTACGGCGCACGGTGCCGATGGTGCGATTGATTACTTCACTTTGGTCGTAAAAGGGGACGATGCGCGTCCCTTCCGGCATCTTCACCGTTTCGAGGCGGCGTTTCACACGGTCGATGACTTCGCGCGAGTTCTCGCCCTTCAGCATGATGGCCATGGCGGAAACAGATTCGCCCTTGCCGTCGCGGAGAGTCGCGCCTTGGCGTTGTAATGCGCCTTTATGGACGCTGGCTACGTCGCGGACCAGGACCGGGGTGCCGGCACGGGAGGCGATGACGATGCTTTCCAGATCCGCCGGCTTGCGGGCTCGACCTTTGCCGACAACGGTGTGCTGCTCGCCGGCGAATTCGATGAAGCCGCCGCCGAAGTTTTCGTTGCTGGACTTGACGGCCGTTTCGACGTCGGATAGGGCGAGGCCGTAGCGCTCCAGGGCTTCAGGGCGTACTTCGATTTCGTACTGGCGAGTGAGACCGCCCCAAGTCTCCACTTCGACGATTCCCGGCACGGTGCGGAGGAGAGGGCGGATGACCCAATCGAGAAACGCCTTCCGTTCATCGAGCGGTGTTTTGTCGCCCTCGATGGTGAACTGGTAGACCTCGCCGAAGGGAGTGGCGTTGGGCCCCAGACCCGGCTCCAGTCCGGCAGGGATGCGTCCGCGCACTTCCTGGAGGCGCTCGTTGACAATCTGGCGGGCGAAGTACGGGCTAACGGAGTCAGCGAATACTACGGTGATTTTGGACAGAGCGAACTTGGAAACGGAGCGGGCTTCGGTGACGCGGGGGAGGCCCATGAGCGCGGTTTCGATGGGGAAGGAAACGAGTTGCTCGACCTCCGTGGGAGGCATGCCGGGGCAGGCGGTGACGACGGTGACCTGGTTGTTGGTCAGGTCGGGGAAGGCGTCGATGGGGAGTTCGAGGAGGCTGAATACTCCGCCGCCGATGAGCAGGCAGAGTGCGGCCAGGACGAGGATGCGATTGCGAAGAGCGACGTCGATCAGGCGGTTGAGCAAAGGGGGCTATTCCTCGGTGAGCGTCGATTTCAGCATTTCGGATTTCAGGAGAAAGGCGCCGCGGGTGACGACGCGGTCGCCGGCCGCCAGGCCGGTGAGGATAGCGATGGCCCCGCCGGCGCGGTGGCCGGTTTCGACAGGACGGGCGTGGAATTTGTCGGAGCCGCCGGCGACGAAGACGATACTGTGGCCGTTCATTTCCTGGATAGCCTCCTGGGGGACGTAGAGGGCTTCGCCCGTTCCGGGGAGGGAGAGTTCGACGGTTGCGTACATTTCCGGTTTCAGATCGCCGCGGGGATTTTCCAGGACGATGCGCGCCTGGACGGTGCGGGTGGCGGGATCGAGCTGATCGCCGGTGCGGGTAAGGCGGCCGGGGAACGGGCGATCCTCGAAAGCGCGGACGAAGACCTGGGCACCCATGCCAGGGCGGATGCGGCCCATGTTCTCTTCGGGTATAGCGGCGAGCATCCAGATGGAGGAGAGATCGCTGATAACGAAGAGATCGTCGCCGGGCTTGGCGACCGAGCCGGCACTGACGGCGCGGGAGATAATGACGCCAGTGGCGGGGGCCTTGATAGGCGCGGAATCGTCTTCGTGATCGAACTCGCCGGGCTTGTGGTCGGGATGGTCTTCGGCGCTGATTTCCAGGAACTCTTCGAGATGGATGCGAGTGCGCTGGATCTCGAGTTTGGCGGATTCGATGGCGGCGAGGGTGTTCGCGAGTTCGCTGTCGGCATGTTCGAGCTGTTCCTGCGAGGCGGCCTTAAGGTCCAGCAGGCGCCGGATGCGATCCCGATTCTTTTGGGCGAAGGCCCTCTGGGTTTCCAGGCGAATCAGATCCAGCTTCGCCTTTTGGTAGGCGCTGCGGGACTCGTGAATGTCATGGCTGTGGAGGCGGGCGAGCACCTGGCCCTTACGGACGTGGTCGCCGATGTTCACGAAGACCTTCACGACGCGGCCATCGACGACAGTTCCGGCTTTATGGGTCTTCTCTTCGTCGGCAACCAGCCGCCCGTTGGCGCGGAATGTGAGCGGCACGCTGCGGCGCTCCACCGGCGCCAGACGGATATCGGCGGTCTTCTGAAGCTCCGGGCTGAGGCGGACTTCGCCGGGCTCCGGCTTGGACTCGGCGGATTTGGCGGGTTCGGATTTTGCGGCGCTATCCGTCTTCGGCGTGCACGCACAGAGAAACACCAGCGATAGGAACAGGGTGTGTTTCACGGGAGGACTCCCATGGCCGATTGCACGGCCGATTCAGCGAGGCGTATCTCGGTTTGCGCCTGCACGCGCAGAAGATCGGTTTCCAGGCGGACGCGTTCGGCGTCGAGCAGCCGGAGAAGATCGGAGCCGCCCTCGCGGTAAGCCGCCTGCGCGATGCGGGCGGTTTCCTGGGCGTGAGCGGAGAGCTCGGTCAATAGGCCGCCAAACTGGGATTGCCGCAGTCGGTAAGAGGTGTAAGCGGCCCTGACTTCGGCGCGGACCATAGCTTCAGCGGCGGCAAGATTGGAACGGGCGACGCGAGTCTCGGCTCCGGCGGCGGCAATGTTGCCTTGGTTCTTGTTGCGCCAGGGGAGATCCATGTTGAAGTAGGCGAGAATGCCATCGTAGCCGTTGGTCCGTTTGTAGCCGGCGGAGAGGTCCATATCGGGGCGGGAGAGGGCGATTTGGAGCTGCTGGTTGGCGCCGGCGGCGGCCATCCCCTGGCGGGCGATGCGGACTTCCGCGCGGCGGTTGAGGGCTTCCTCTATGTTTTCAGGCGGAAGGGCGGAGGGGCTGTCGAAATCGCCGGCGAGGGAAAGATTTTCGGTGAAGTCGGTTCGGCCCATTTCGCGTTGAAGGTTTACGGCGGCGCGTTCGGCGTTGAGCGCAGCGCCGGCGGCAGCCAGGCGGATCCGGGCCATCTCCAGGCGGATGCGGATAAGGTCGGCTTCGGCCATGTTGCCTTCGCGAACGCGGACTTCGTGGTAGGCGACGGTCTGGGCGAAATTGGTGATGGTTTCGTTGAATATCTGCGCGGTGCGGGCGGCGCCCAGGGCGGTCCAGAAGGCTTCGCGAACCTGGGAGGCGATGCGCTGGGCGAGGAGATCGCGGGCGATGCCGGCGAGTTCCTTGTTGATGGTTGCGAGATCGGTGCGCCGTTCGCGTTTGCCGGCCGTTTCGAGAGTCTGGTTGAGGTATACGAAGTAATCGTTGTCGATAAAGGGGCGATACGGCGACTGCCAGCCGCCGCGTATGTTTTCGATTTGAAGCGACAAACGGGGATTGGGCTTCAAGGAAGCCTGTTCGAGAAGGCTTTGGGCGGTGGAAACGCGGCCATCGGCGGCGGCCAGAAGCGGGTGTTTTTCCAGAGCTTCGCGGATGGCGGCGGCCAGCGGCAGGGGCGGCTGAGCGGAGACGGCGGCGGGCAGGAAAAGAGCCAGTACCGGGAGAAGGCGCCGCATGAATATCCCGTCAGTGTAGCAGAAATAAGCATTAATGTTTTCAATGGTTTACTGACGATAACGCGTTCTTAGTATTACTGGATTTAGCGGGGTTGTTCAAAATAATTTACCTAGGGGCGAAACTCGGGAATTGGCGGAAGGGTTGAATCCACTAGAATCAAGGTGATGACCACCGGGATTCAGGATGGATCCTGGATGGGCGTCGGGGCCAAGAGCGCCGCCCGGGACAGTTAGGGGACCAAGGATGATGAAACGCAGTGTCTTCTTTGCACTGGCATTGGCGGGGATGATTGCGGGGCAGTCGCGGGAAGAGACCGGCGCCGATCATGCGGAATGTGCCTACTTTGGCCCGAAGCGCGGGCAGTTCATCGAACCGGTGCTTGCGGCGGCACGACGCGGCCGGAGTTTCTTTTCTGATGAGACGGAAAGTGTAGTAGCGCGGCTGGGCGGCCGCGATCCCATCCGGGAGTTTGTGCCGGGTGGGACGCGGACGAATGCCAGCCTGCAAGAATCCGGGAACCTGATCGACAAGCACATTTTCGGCGTATTGCAGGAGAAGGGGATTCAACCGGCCGCCCGGACGAACGATTACGAGTTCGTGCGGCGCGTATCGCTGGACTTGACGGGCCGGGTACCGAAGCCGGAGCGGGTGACGGCGTTTGTTTCAGATCCGGATCCCGAGAAGCGGGCGAAGTATATCGAAGAGTTGTTGGGCTCCACCGAATGGGTGGACAAATGGTCGATGTTCTTCGGTGATTTGTATAAAAACACGGACCAGGTACGGGCGACGGGGACGGTGCGCCGGGCCGAAGGCCGCGAGGCGTTTTATGCCTGGATTTACAGTTCCCTGAAGGAGGCCAAGCCCTACAACACGATGGCGTACGAACTGATCTCCGCCGACGGTGAGAATTCGTGGGTGAACGGAGCCTTGAACTGGCAGGTTGGCAACCGGACGACGGGCGGCCCGGTTCAGGACCACTTTGACCAGATGGCGGCATCCACGATGGAGACGTTCCTGGGGATGAGCCACTACAACTGCATCGTTTGCCATAACGGGCGCGGGCATGTGGATACGCTCAGTCTTTGGGGCAAGGGCGCCAGCCGGATGCAGGCCTACAACTTTTCCGCATTCTTCGCGCAGACCACGTTCGTGCAGCAGCCGCGCGACCAGCGGCCCGATCCGAATATCTACTACTGGAATCTGGGCTTCAACCGCACAGGGACTTACGCGCTGAATACAACCACCGGAAATCGGCCGCCGCGCGTTGCGGTGGGCGGTGTGCGCGTGGCCACGCCTCAGTATCCATTCGGTGACAGCTTGGGCGCCAACCCGGCGGAGCCGCTGCGCACGGCCGCGGCGCGCCTGGTAACCAACGATTTCAACTTCGCCCGTGCGACCGTGAACTACATCTGGAAGGAACTGATGGTTCGAGGGCTCGTCGAGCCGGTGAATCAACTCGACCCCGCCCGGCTGGATCCGGACAATCCGCCGCCGGCGCCCTGGACGCTGCAGCCTTCGAATGCGGCGCTGCTCCGGGACTTGGCGCAGGATTTCATCGACAGCCGGTTCGATCTGCGGACGCTGATGCGCCGTATTGCGAATTCGGACGCTTACCAACTGAGCGCGCGGTACGACGGGCAGTGGAACCCGGGCTGGGATAGTCTGCATGCGCGGAGGCTCGTCAAGCGGCTATGGGCGGAAGAAGTTTATGACGCGATCGCGCAAACTTCGAATATTGCGGCGCCAATCACGTTCGCCGTCGGGACACGGATTCCCAATGGCCCCGTTGCGGCGACGCGCGTGGTGCAATCGGCGATGCAGACCACGAGTCCCGCGTCGCGCGGCGGAGCGGCCGCGTTCATGAATCCGTTCTATCCCGGTGATCGCGAGGATACGGAACGACGGCGCGATGGCTCCGATCTGCAGGCGTTGACGCTCATGAACAACACGTTTGTGATGACGCGGACGCGGTCGTCGGTGACGGGCGGCGTAAACAGTTTGCTGCGGCTGCATATCAACAAGACGGATCGGGAGCTGATCGACAGTTTGTATCTGACAGTGCTTTCCCGGATGCCCGATGAGGGCGAACGGGCCGCAGCGGCGAGGGCGTTGACAACCGGAAATCGGCAGCAGGCGGCGGAGAACCTGTTATGGGCGCTCTACAACAAAGTGGACTTCTTCTTTAACTACTGAGGCACTCATGTTCAAAGAATCCAAATTCGATCAGTTTCTAAAGAAGAATCCGCATCCGCACATTCCGTTCTATGCGCGGCCCGCAAACCGGCGGTCGTTTCTGCGGAGCCTGGGCGCCGCGGGGCTGGCGGCGCTTCCCGTACAGGCGCAGGTGGTGAAGGGCCAAAACGTACAGACGAAGAATACGGCTAAAAACGTGATCTTCATTCTGCTGTCGGGCGCGCCGAGCCACATCGATACATTCGATTTGAAAATGACGCCGGGCATTACACCCACTACATTCCAGCCGTCCGATTTGAAGGGCGTGACGTGGAATAGCGGCGTATTTCCGAAGCTCGCCGGCCAGTTTGACGAAATTGCGTTGATTCGATCGGCGCGCGCGTGGGCGGCGCAGCATACGCTTTCGCAAACATGGGTGCAGATTGGACGCAGTCCGGCCGCCGTGCTGGGTGACATTGCGCCGAGTATCGGGGCCATTGTTTCCATTGAAAAACGCCCGGAACGGACGCAGGGGCAGATCTTCCCGACGTTTCTGGCCTTGAACTCCGATGGCGCTGTGGGGGCGGGCTACCTGCCGGCGACATATGAGCCGTTCAAGTTTGCTCCCAGCACAGCGGGGCTGCCGAATACGACGAATGCCGATGGAGCGGCGCGATTCGATGCGAAATATACGTTGCTTCAGGGGCTGGATAATTCCCTGCGCGTGAACTCGCCGTATGGCGATGCGATGTCCGATTACAACGCGTTTTACCAGGCGGCGCGGGGGCTGATGTATAACCCGGCGGTGGATAAGGCATTCCGGTATACGACGGCGGATTCGGCGCGCTATGGGAATACTGCATTTGGCAATGCGCTGCTGACGGCCAAGCAGGTGCTGGAGGCCAATATGGGTACGCGGTATGTCCAGGTGAGCCTGGGCGGTTGGGACATGCACAACAACATCTACGCGACGCAGGCGGGGCAGAATTCGATCTTCTCGCTGGGCCGAATTGTAGATGACGCGTTGAGCACGCTGATCGCGGATTTGAAAGCGAACGGGCAGTTGAGCCAGACCCTGATCGTGATGATGGGCGAGTTCGGGCGAACGGTGGGACCCTTGTCGGCGACGGCGGGCCGGGACCATTATTTGCAGCAGTTTGTCTTCTTCGCTGGTGGCGGTGTGAAGGGTGGGCGTGCCCTTGGAAAGACCGACGCGACGGGAGCAAGGACCGTGGAGTTCGGTTGGTCCGCCGAGCGCGATGTGCGCGTGGAAGATGTGGAAGCAACAATCTATTCGGCGCTGGGAATAAACTGGACAAATGTGCGGTACGACGATCCGTTCGGTCGCGGGTTTGAGTATGTGCCGTTTGCCAATGAGGGCCTCTATAAACCCATCGATGAACTGTGGGGGTAGCGCTGCCATGCGCCTGCTGCTGATTGCACTCGTCGCCAGCACGCTGTCGGCGCAGCCCAGCCGCGAGGAGCGGTGGGCGGCGGATCTGGACGTAATGCTCACGACGCTGCAGTCGCGGCATCCGAATCTTTACACGAAGGTCCCTCGCGAACAGTGGGACCAGGCAGCGGCAGCATTGCGCGAGGGTCTTTCGACGCTGTCGGATACGCAGATCGCGATGGAGTTGGCCCGGATCGCGGCGTTCCCTGGAGACGGGCACACGTTCCTGAACCTGCGAACGAGCCCGATGTTTACATCGCTTCCGCTGCGCGTGAACTGGTTCGACGAAGGGTGGATTGTCACGGCCGGTCCAACCGACCAGCCATCGCTCATCGGGACGAACATCACGCAACTGGACAACACGCCAATCGCCGAAGTGATTGAAAAATTGCGGCCCCTGGTGTCCTACGAGAACGAATGGTGGTTCCGCGTTCAGGTGCTGAACTATCTGATAAGCCCGGAAATATTGACGAATCTGGGTGTGCAGTTGAATCGCGGGTCGTTGACGATTAACTCGGAGTCGTCGATCACGGCCGGTGCGGCGGCGACGGGTGGACCCATTCTTTCGCAGCCGAAGTTTCCGCTGTCGGCGCGCGGATCGGGGTTGAATTACTGGTTCAACTATCTGGCCGAAAACCGGACGCTGTACTTCAAATACAACGTTTGCGCGGAGATGCCGTTGCTTCCGGCGGCTCGCTTTCGAGCCGATCTGGCGGCGGCGCTGGAGGCTGGGAATGTCGACAGGATCATCGTCGACGTTCGGAACAATACCGGCGGGAATAGTGCCGTGCTGGCGCGCCTGCTGCCGCCGATCCCCGACGGAATCCGGCGGATCGTGATTACCGGGCGGCAAACATTTTCCAGCGGTCTATTCGCCGCGATGGACCTGTCGCGGGCCGGGTGGACGCTGCTGGGTGAACCAACGGGCGGGAAACCAACCGCATTCGGGGAAGTGCTCACCTTTACGCTCCCATATTCCGGGCTGCGCGGGCAGTATTCGACCCGGAGTTTCACCGGCCCTATACAAACACGGAATGAGGCGCTGATGCCGGATGTCCTGGTGCCCTTGACCTGGGCGGCGGCGTCCCAGGAACTGGACCCGTTTCTGGAGGCGGCGCTGGCCTTGAATTAGCTATGCTGGTAGCCGAATGACCAAGGTTCAACTGCGTTACGAACTGCTGCGGCCGCTGGACGATACTCTGCTGAAACGCATCTCCGATGCGCATGGAATCTATGGGTTCCAGCGGATTCAAGTGGAGCCGTCGATGGATAAAATTCTGGTGGAGTACGACGCGTCGCGGCTGTCGCGGCTGGGCATGGAAGCGAAGCTACACGGGGCCGGGATTCCGGTAAAGGCGCTCTAGTTCGTTTCGATTTTCGCGTCCTGGCGGATGCAAATACTGCCTGTGCAGGCCCTCCATCCGCCGTCCTGTTCCGTTTTTAGCTGGATATTCGCGTCCGGGGGGATTTCGGCAGCCGTGCCCCAACGTTTGTTCGCGCGGCGGAAGTCTTGCTGCTTTTGGTAGTAGGCCTGGAGCGCCATGCGGGCGGGCCAGGTTTTGTCTGTGGGCGCGGGGCCGGCAGCGGTCTCGGCGAATTGGACGTAGCCCCAGTGCTCGGGCAGGTGCATGTTGATTTTGCCCTGCGGTGACCAGACCCAGTTGTCCTCTTTCGTCTTCGGGACACGCTGATACTTGCCGGCATTCAACTCGTGCTGCCATTCGACGCGGGAGAAGTTCACGCGCCAGACGTCGCCGGTCTTCGGAGGCAGGGACATACGGGCGGCCTCCCCGAAAGCTTTCCAGGGGATGGCGATTTCCAGCGTCCAGCCCTTGTCGGTGTCGGTCGGGTTGTTGAGCGTGCCATTGATTTTGACGGCGGTCTTCAGGCCGGGGATCTCCCATCCGTTGTCGGCTTTGCCGCCGTCTTTGTAGGGCTTGGGGAGGAAGAGGTCCCATCCGGTGTTGAGGACGTTCATTTCGAATTCAAAGTATTCGTGGCTGTCGCTATTGGGATCGACGAAGACCTCGAAGTCGTTATCGTGGAAGATCACCGAGTCGTGCTTGGTAAGGGTTCCCCAGACGTGGGGCTCTTCGAGTTCGGCGGCGATATAGAAGTATTCGCTGTCCCACTGCATTTTGGCGCGGGTTTGAAATCGGGGGATAGGTTTGGCGCTGCCTTCGATGTCGACGAAGGTAGTGGTCCATGGGGCGCTGTTCCATTGGCGGTCGATAGCGCCGTCGATGACGATGGGTTTGCGGGCGCGCGGGGCGATGTAGCCGTTCGGAGCGGCTATGGCGGCTATCGTGAGTAAGAAGAGCAGGAGTAACGGCACTGTTCTCCTTTATGCCATAGTTTCCTGATGCGGACTGTGCTGTGTTTACTGCTTGTGCTGCCGGTGCTTGCGCAAACCAGGGCGGAGGCGCTGCGGAAAATGGAACTCGCGATGGGGCCCATGCCGAAGTTGGACCGGAAGCGCAGCCTGGCTGTTAAAGAACTGGTATCCGAGGATGCCGGCTCATATACCCGGACGAAGATTACCTATGAGCCGGAACCGGGGCGCGTGGTGTTTGCGTGGCTGATGGTGCCAAAGGCGGCGGGTCGGCGCCCGGCCGCGCTGTGCCTGCATCAGACGACGCGAATTGGCAAGGACGAACCGGCGGGCCTGGGCGGGAAGCAGAATCTGCATTACGCCAAAGAATTGGCCGAACGCGGATGGGTGGTCCTGGCGCCGGATTATCCGTCGTTTGGCGACGACAAGACGGATTTCGAAAAGGCAGTATACGGGCGCGGATACCAGAGCGGGACGATGTACGGGATTGTGAATCACACGCGGGCGGTGGACTTGCTGACGGCCCATCCGCGCGTGGCGAAGGACCAGATCGTGGTGATCGGGCATTCGCTGGGCGGTCACAATGCGTTGTTCGTGGCCGCGTTCGACCAGAGGATCAAGGCAGTAGCGACCAGTTGCGGCTTTACGGCGTTTGCCAAGTATTACGGCGGCAATCTGAAAGGCTGGACGTCAACGCGGTACATGCCCCGGATCGCCGGCGTTTATGAGAACAGTCCGGCCAAAGTCCCGTTCGATTTCACCGATGTCTTTGCGGCGATTGCGCCGCGCGGCGTGTATGTAAACGCGCCGTTGCGGGATTCGAATTTCGAATGGAGCGGCGTGGATGATGTAGCCAACGCCGTGCGCGGGCGATTTGCGGAGGGCCGGCTGATAATCGAACACCCGAGCGCCGAGCACGACTTTCCGGTTCCCGAACGCCTGCGTGCGTACAGGTTCCTGGCGTCTTTTACAAGATTTTTACAACTTGCGAACGACCCGCACGGGGAAAAACCATAATCTACCCTCATGGAACGCACGACGATGTACAGTGATGAACACCTTTCGATCGAGAGTACCGGGCCGGTGCAACTGGATAGCCGCCGCCTGACGCTGACCCGAAAGGAACAGGAACTGCTGACCATGCTTGCCAGCAACGCCGGTGAAATCGTGCCGCGCGAGATTCTGCTCCGCACGGTTTGGGGCTACTGCGAAGGTACGCGCACACGGACGCTGGATGTTCACATTCGACGGCTGCGGCGGAAGCTTGGGGCGTTCGGCGATACGTACATTCAGACGGTTTTCGGTGTCGGTTATCGCTTTGAGCGGTATCGGGCAGCGCGTCCGTTGGTGATGTACGGAATGCCCTCCTACGCGGCCACTGCTTAAAAACGGCGACCGGCCAGGGCAGCGCCGGGTACAATGAAAGTTTGCCCATGCAGGTTCGTATTGCTCCCTCGAAAGCGCTTGGCGGCGCGATCCGCCTTCCCGGCGATAAGTCGATTTCTCACCGATACGCCATTCTGTCCGCGATTGCAGAAGGAACTTCGACGCTGAAGAATTTTTCTTCCGGCGCCGATCCGCACTCCTCGCTGGGGTGCATGGAGTCGATGGGAATAGCCATCGAGAAGAGCGATGGCGAAGTGAAGGTGCACGGCCGCGGGCTGCGCGGTTTGCAGGCGCCCAAGGGCCAACTGGACGCGGGGAACTCGGGGTCTACGATCCGGATGCTGAGCGGCGTTCTGGCCGGGCAGCCGTTTTCGAGCACGATTTTCGGAGACGAGTCTCTTTCGCGCCGGCCGATGAAGCGGATCATGACGCCGCTAGAGCAGATGGGCGCGCGGATTGAGGCGGTCGATGGTACCTATCCGCCGATTACGATTCATGGCACCCGCGATTTGAAGGCGATTCACTACGAGACGCCGGTGGCGTCGGCCCAGGTGAAGAGTTGCGTGCTGTTTGCCGGATTGTCGTGTGACGGGGATACGGTGGTGACCGAGCCATTGAAGACCCGCGATCATTCGGAGTTGGCGCTGCGGGAGTTTGGCGCGGAGATTCGAATAGCAGGCCGGACTACGACAATTACCGGCGGTAAAGAACTGCAAGGCCGGGAGCTGTATGTGCCCGGTGACTTGTCCGGCGCGGCGTTCTTCCTGGTGGCGGCAATGATGAGCGAAGATGCCAATGTCGTGTTGTACGACGTGGGCGTGAATCCCTCGCGCACGGCGCTGATCGACTTTCTGGTGGGCGGCGGCGGGCAGGTAAAGGTTCTTGATGTGCGGTCGGCTGGCGGCGAACTGGTGGGCGATCTTCGGGTGCGGAACTCGAAGTTTGAGGGCGGCGTCATTGAAAAGGGCATGACGGCGGCGTTGATCGATGAGATCCCGGTGCTGGCGGTGTTGGGTGCGGCGAGCGAGAATGGCCTCACCGTGCGGGATGCTTCCGAACTGCGGGTTAAGGAGACGGACCGGATCGCCACCGTGGCCGACAATTTGCGGCGAATGGGGATTGAAATTGAGACGGCCGCCGACGGGTTCCATATTCCCGGTAAGCAGACGTTTCAAGCAGCCGAGGTGGATAGCTTCGGCGACCACCGGATAGGGATGGCGTTCGCCGTCGCAGGCTTGGCGGCCGAGGGCGGCGATACCGTTGTGAACGAAGCGGAAGCGGCGAGCGTGTCTTTCCCCGAATTTTTCGCTACCCTGGAATCCATCCGGACGTAGGGGTGTGCGATGAGCGATGACTCTGAACTCACAGTCGAGGGGCTTGCCCACGACTTAAACAACGTGTTTGAAACGCTGTCCGAAGCGGCGGAGTTGTTGTCGTCGGACGGCAAATGGACGAAGCTCGCCAGCACGATTCGCCGTAGCGTTCGCCGCGGAGAGCGCATTGTGGCTTCGTTGACCGAGACGATCAGCGATCCGGGGGATTTGACCGAAATCCTGGATAACGCGGTGCAGCATACCGAAGACGTCCTGACGTTTACGCGCGGCACGGCCATTCAATATGCGCGGTCGCTGGACCCGTGCGTTACGCTGCCCGGTTCGAAGGCGGCATGGGAACGGGTGTTTGTGAATCTGTTCCTGAATGCCGCGCAGGCGAATCCGCAGGGCGCTGAAGTGGCAATTGCGGCGAGCTGCGACGGCGGGGTGGTTACGTTAACCGTGACCGATAACGGACCCGGCATTCCGGCGTCGATTCTGCCGACGATCTTCGAACCGAACGTGACCACGAAGAAATCGCGGGGGCGGCGAGGGCTGGGACTGCATATTGTGCAATCGATTGTCGCCGAGCACGGCGGCGAAGTGACGGCGGGGAACCAGCAGCCGCGCGGCGCCGTTTTCACGATGAGGCTGCCGCAAGCCGGTGTAGCTTAGATTAATGGCCATTGCGATTCTGATTGCCGCGCTGGCGGGCGCGACCGTGGTGCTGTTCTATCAGCCCCGCTGGTGGCTGCCCGATGCCATCTCGGCGCACGCCAGGGCATACGATTCGCAACTGTCGCTGACGTTGTGTGTGGTTGGGTTAATTTTCGTCTTCTCGCAGGGGCTATTGGCGTGGGTCGTATTTCGGTACCGTGACCGGGGGCAGGCGGCGTCGCCGAGCGGCGGCAACCACAAGCTCGAGCTGGTTTGGATTTCGGTGACGGCAGTCGTGTTTGTTGGCCTGGCGGTTACGGGGCAGGGTATTTGGGCGGCCGTGCAAATGGGGGCTTCGGATCCGCGGGCGCTGCGCGTTGAGGTGATGGCCAAGCAGTTCGCTTGGTCGTATCGCTACGCCGGCCAGGATGGGGCGTTCGGGCGCGTGGATATCCGGCAAATTGATGATTCGGGCGGGAACCCTTTTGGGATCGACAGCAGGGATACGCAGGGGGCCGACGACATCACGGCGCCTCTTCTTCGTGTGCCCGCCGGACGGCCGGTGGAGCTGCTGCTAAGGAGCCGCGACGTGATCCATAACTTCTTCGTGCGGGAACTGCGGCTGAAGCAGGACGTTGTGCCGGGCATGACGATTCCCCTGCGCTTTACCGCGGAGAAGACCGGGACCTACGAAGTGCCGTGCTCGGAGCTTTGCGGGCTGGGCCATCACCAAATGCGGAGTGCGCTGGTTGTGATGACACCCGAGGCCTTCGAAGAGTGGCTGCAAGAGGCGCGTCGGCCGTGACGATCTTCTCCACGGACCATAAAGTCATCGGGAAGCAGTACATGGGTCTGGCGCTGTTTAGCGTGCTGCTGGGGATGGTGCTGTCATTGGTGATGCGGTTCCATCTTGTGCATCCCGATGCGAAAGTGCGGCTGTTCGGAGCGCTGTGGCCGGACGGCGCGCCGGGCGGGCAGATGACGCCGGAGCTGTACCTGTCGTTGATGACGATGCACGGCACGATCATGGTGTTTTTTGTCCTTTCGACGGCGCCGCAGTCGGGGTTTGGGAACTACTTTTTGCCGCTGCAAATCGGCGCCCATGATATGGCGTTCCCGGTGTTGAACATGCTGTCGTTCTGGACGACCACGGCTTCGCTTTTGACTTTGCTGGCGGCCTTTTTCGTCGAAGGCGGAGGGCCTTTGTCGGGCTGGACGGCCTATCCGCCGCTATCGGCTTTGGGAAAGATCACGGGGCCGGGACAAGGCCTGGGGCAGGATTTATGGCTCGCAGCGATCGTGCTGTTTTGCACGGCGAGCCTGATGGGCGCGATCAATTTCATCGTCACGGTGATTGAGCTGCGAGCGCCGGATATGGGCTATTTCGATATGCCGCTGACGTGTTGGGGTTGGTTCGTGACGGCATTGATCAGCTTGTTCGCGTTCGCGGTTCTAGTCGCCGGCGGGCTGTTGCTGCTGCTGGACCGGACAGCGGGCACCAGCTTTTTTATTCCTGGCGGGTTAATCGTGAGCGATCAGATTCAAGGGAGGTCGGGCGGTTCGCCGTTGCTGTATCAACATCTGTTCTGGTTCTTCGGGCACCCGGAGGTCTACATAGCCATCCTGCCGGGCATGGGGCTGATCAGCACCGTTTTGAGCGTGTTTAGCGGCAAAAAGGTTTTCGGGTATAAGGCAATGGCGATGGCGATGCTGGCGATTGGGGTGCTGGGTTTCGCGGTTTGGGGCCACCACATGTTCACGAGCGGCATGAGCCCGTATTCGTCGATCGCATTCAGTGTCCTGACGCTGGCTGTCGGCGTCCCGAGCGCCGTGAAGACATTTAACTGGGTGGGCACGCTGTGGGGCGGGCGGCTGCGGTTTACGGCCGCGATGCACTATGCCCTCGGGTTTGTGTCCCTATTCATCACGGGCGGCATTACAGGACTGGTCCTTGGTCAGCCCGGACTGGACATCTACTTTCACGACACCTATTTCGTGGTGGCCCATTTCCACTTGATTATGGGCGTGGCGGCGATCTTCGCGATCTTTGCCGGGCTGCATTACTGGTTCCCGCACATGTATGGCCGATTTCTCCATGAAGGCATGGGGAAGGTGCATTTTTATCTGACCTTCGTGGGAGTATATGCCCTGTTCGTGCCGCTGCATTTCGCCGGGTTTGCGGGCAATCCTCGCCGTTATCCGGACTTCAAGGAGTACGAGTTTCTGCAGCCGTTGCTGCCCCTGCATGTTGGCGTGACGCATGCGGCGTATTTCCTGGCGGCGGTGCAGTTGATCTTCCTGGCGAACTACTTCTGGAGCAAGCGTCGAGGGGCATTGGCCCCAGGAAATCCGTGGGGCGCATCGACGCGGGAGTGGCGCGATGACTAACGTAGCTCGCACGGGACAGACCGTATTGATTGTGGCGAGTTCGATGCTGTTCGCGGCGTTTACGAGCGCGATGGCCGTGCGCCGTGCGATGGGCGGGGATTGGCAGGCGCCGGCGCTTCCCGCATGGGTTTGGGGGACGCTACTGCTAGCGCCGATCGCCAGTTGGTTGGTGCACCGGGAACGGTTAAAGGCGGCGATGGTTGCGGGCAGCTTGCTGGTTGCTTCGCAATTCGTGCTGCTCACAAACTTGACGATGGCGTCCATTGGTGACGCGTTCTGCGCGGTGCTTGTCGCTTCGCACGCGGCGCACGCGGCGGCGGGAGTGTTGGCCCTTGGCCGTTTCGGCGCGCGAGCGGGACTGTTCTGGCACTTCGTCGGCGTGCTTTGGATCTACGTGCTGTTCGTCTTCGGAGCCTGGGCATGAAGCGCCTCGGGATGCGGCTGTTCATTGCCAGCGATGCGCTGACCTTTGCCGCATTGCTAGTGGTTTATTGGGCACTCCGGCTGGCTAATCCCGACTGGCCCCGGCCATTTGACGTTCTTCATCCTTCGGCGATGACCGCGGTGCTGTTGGCGTCGAGCTGGACGATGTGGTGCGCGGTAAGGGCGATGGTACGCGACGACCGAAGTGCGGCCCTACGTTGGTTGGCGGCAACAGCACTGGGCGGTGCGGGGTTCCTCGCGATGCATTTGACCGAGTGGCGGCACCTGATCGAGATCGATAAAATCACGCCCGGATCCGGCGCGTTTGGATCGGTTTTCTTCGGCATCACGGGCCTGCACATGGCACATGTGGCGGCGGGTTTAGTGTATTTGTCGGTGTTGGGCGCGGGAGTGGCGCGGGGGAAGTTTTCCGCTGAGGATGTCGAGACCGGTGGCCTGTATTGGTACTTCGTCGATGCGGTTTGGATGTTTGTATTTCCGTTGCTGTATCTGCTGGCGGTGAAGCCATGAGATACGCGATGCTTCTGATATTTTGCGGGATGGTTTATGGCCAATGCGCGATGTGTTTTCGAAACGCCGAAGCGCAGACGCGGGCGCGTGCGGCGGCGTTGAACAGCGGAATCCTCATCCTGCTGGTACCGCTCGCCGGCGGGGCGGGTGCCATCGCAAGGCTGGCGTATAAGCGGCGCGGGCGAACTTAATCGACCACGGTCCAGCGAACCTGGATGAGCGAAATCGACGAAGTGCTTTGGTTCACCAGAACCATTCGCGAGTATCGATCCGCGGGCGAGGGCGCCGATTCGAGTTTGATGCCCTGCGTGCGAACCTCAACGTTGATGGGAACGTCACCCGTAAATAACGGACCATTGGCGGTGCCTCCGCCGCTGGCGACTCCATCCTTGGTGATTGTAATTCGCTGGCCGGGCCCCAATTCGCCGACCCATGTAATGTTGCCGCGGCGAAGGCCGGCATAGGTCCCGCCCGGCAGTTGCGGCGGGTTCTCCTTTGGTTGTTCCTTCGGCTGCTCTTTGGGCGGATCGGGCTGTTTTTTCGGCGGATCGACCGGGGGGTTCTGGGAAATGACGGGCCGTTCGATCTCCCGTACGCGCAGCGCAACGGGAACGCGATGGATGACGTCGGGCAGGCCATCGGCGGCGATGATGACTTCGCCCTGATAGGGGCCCGGGGCGAGACCCTCGGCGCTGACAGAGACGCTGACCGTGGCGGGCACGCCGGCGGAAGTGGGCGAAATGCGAAGCCAACTGCCGCGCCCGCGGGCGGTAACGTTGATGCGAATGACGCCTGTGCCGCGGACGTGCAGCACCTTGCTGTCGGATGGGCCGGAGCCCTGGCGAACTTCAAACGTTAGGAGATCGAGGTCGGTGGCGAGGCTGTTGCCCTGCTTTGTGACAGGTTGTTCCGCGCGGGGAAGGATGCGAAGCGCAATGTTCACTTCGCGCGATTTCGGTTCGGCGGCGGTGGTTTCCAGGGTGACCTTCGCCGTGTAGTCGCCGGGCGTGAGAGTAGCCGGGGAGATGGCGACGGCGAATTGGCCCGGCGTGGCGGTTTCGCCCGGATCAACCGTGAGCCAGGGAGCAGTGCTGACGGCTTTCAGCGGAACGGTCCCGCCGGTGCTGGAGAGCGCAATCTGCTTGGGCTCGGGCAGCGCCTCGCCCAGGCGCCATTGGAAGCTCATCTTTTCGGTTGAGACCGTCCAGGCGGATTTGCCGTCCTTGGGCCGAAGCATCAGCATCGAGCCGCCGCCGATGGCAATAAGGATTCCGAGCGCAAGGCCCGCCTTGACGCCGGTACCCATGCCGCCCGGCTGCGGAACGGCGGATTGGATCGACGTCGCGCCGATGGCTTGCAGGCGTTCATCGGCCCATTGCATGAGGCTGCGCACTTGCGGATCGCCGGGGAACTCAGCGAGCATGACGGCCGCGGCTTCCTTCACCTGCTGCGGCTTGTCGGCCTTGCGTTTGGCCTCCAGTTCGTTTAGGCGCGTGGCGTAGGTCTGGCGCTTGATGTGCGCGCCGCGTGCACTTTTTAGTTCATCCAGCGCGGCGACCGCTTCCGCGTCGTCCGGGTTGGCGTCGAGCAGTCCTCGCAGAAGGGCGGCCGCTTCGTCGAAGGAGGTGCGTCCCACCAATTCCTTCGCCTTCTTTAGCGTCTTGGCGCGTTCGCTGGCCGCCTTCTCCCGTTCAACGGCGAGCCGCTGCGTGATTGCCGCGAGTTTCGGGTCGCCTGGTTTCATGCCGGCGGCCCCGCGCAGGCCGGTTTCGGCGAGGTCGAAGCGGCGGGTGTTCAAGTGCTGTTCGATGCGCTGAAGCGCTTCCAGGTACACCGATTCGGCCTCGACAGACTGTTGCACTCGGAGAAGGCGAGCATTGCGTGGATGAGCGGCGAGCGAGGTTTCCAGGCGGGCCTTTGCTTCGGCAATGGAGCCTTGGGCCAGCAGTTGTTCAATCCCCTGGGCCGTGGATTCCAATTCCGCCAATCTCACCTTGACTTCCAACTCGTCGGAAAGCCGGCGCAGATTGGTCTGGTCCCCGAGCTGGCGCGTCGCCTCGTCGATTTCGTGCCGGGCTGCTTCGAACTGACCGCTGTCGATGGCCTGCGAAATTCGCGACAACCGGGCGGAGACGGCGCCGGCGCGCTGTCGTTCGGCCGAGCGTGCCGCCAACGCGTTTCTGGCGGCGAACAATTCCGGATCGCCATGAAACGATTCGAGCCCGGCGTCGAGGGCGGCTAGTGCTTCGGCGTCGTTACCCTGCCCTTCCAGCGTTCTTGCGTTGCTGAGGATCTGTTCTTTCTTCTTGCGCGCCTGCTGCTCGGAGAAGACGCGTTCCAGACTTTCGAGCAGCGCGGTCAACTCCGGTTCACCCGGAAACTGGGCCAGGGCGGTTTGGAGGATTTCGCGGCCCATATCCCACTGGGAGGCGGCTATCCGCTCGCGGGCGGCCGCGGCGGCCTTTGCAACCGTTTCGCGTTTCTCGCGGAGGCGCTGCTCGCTTTCGATTTCGCGGTCGAGGTCGGCAAGGGCGGGCCAATCGCCGTATTTTTCGCGAATCGCGCGGACTGCTTCCGCCGCTTGCGCCAATTCGCCGCGTTGGCGTGTGGCGCGGGCGGCGGCGATCGCCGCGTCCCGTTCTTTGCGGGTCGCCTCTTCGGATGCGCCGCGGTCGACACTCTCTAGCAACGCGATCAGTTCGGGCTCTCCCGGGAACTGTTCCATGGCCCCGCGGAGCTTCTCGCTGGCGGCGGTCCAATCGCCGCGGAATGTGAGGGCGCGAACTTCCTTGGCGATCGCGTTGGCCGCTTCGCGGTTTTGCCTGGCGCGGAGATCGCTGGCGATATCATTAGCCAAGGCAACCAGCGCCGGCACTTCCCCGTACTTGCCGCGAGCTTCTTCCAGCAGGCGGCCCGCGCCGGCGTTGTCGCCCGAAGTCCGGAGATCGCGCGCCTGCCGAAGCGTGTCATCGATGGCCCGGCGGTCGTCCCGTTCCCGCACCAGTTGCTTGCTTTCTTCCAGCAAGGCCGCCATGTCCGCGTCCCCGCTGAACTCCTGCAGGGCGCGCGCCACAAGCGCCACGGCACGCTCCAACTCCCCGTCCCGCTGCAAGAGCCGGACGCGATCCGTAACACGGCGGACGGCATCCCGCCGTTCGAGTACGCGCTTCGCCTGCTCGCAACGTTCAAGCGCCTGCAGGATTCCCGGATCCTCCGGTGCTTCCTTTCGCAGCGGATGGAGGAGATTCTCCGCTTCTTCCACACGCTCCTGCCGGAGCAGTTCATCGGCTTCGCGAATGGCGCGTTCGCGACGTTCGCGTTCCGCTTTTGCTTTCCGGCCGGTTTCGGCTTCAGCGATTGCGGCGATCACTTCCGGCGGGTCGTGCAGCCGTTTGCCGGCTTCATTTAACAAGTCGAGGGCCTCGTCAAAGGAGCCGTGCTGGATAAATCCTTGCGCTTTGCGGACGATCTGCTCGACCTCGCGGCGCCGTTCCTGGCTGTCGAATGCGTGTTGGACCCGCGCCATGACTTCGCGAGCCCTCTGGTTCGTGGGATCGACTTCGAAGGCCTGGCGCACCAATTCGTGCGCGGCGGCAAAATCCTTGGCATCGGCGAGCAACGCCGCGGCTTCGGCGAGCTCCTGCGCGCGCTTGTACTGGCCGACGGAGCTCCTGGCCATCTCCAGCAGCGACCGGATTTCGGTATTGGCCGAGTCGAGGCGAAGGGCGTTTTCGAACGATTGGATGGCCTCGGCGTAGCGGTTCTGGGAGAGCTGTTCCTCGCCGGTTTTCTTGAAGGCGACGACCTTCGGAACAATTGCCTGCTGCTGCGCCATTCGCTGAATGCGCTCACGCAACTGGCGCGCCTGCACGTTCATCGGCTCCAGTTCGAGAATGCGGCGAACGAGGCGCTGGGCTTCGTCGCCCTTCTCCTGCTCGAAGAGCGCCTGGGCCTGGGGAAGCAGTTCGGTCGCCTTTTGGCGGCGCATCTCGAGCAGGATCGGTCCAACGTCAAGTTGGAACTCGTGCAGGCTCTGGTAGCGCAAATCACGGTCCTTGGCCAGCGTCTTCATGATCATCTGGCTCAGGGCTTCGGGGCACTCGGGAACAAGCGACGACGGGGCCGGCGGCTCAACGGTGGTAATGCTGTAGAGGATGGCGGGCGTCGAAGTGCCTTCGAAGGGGAAGCGCCCGGTAAGGAACTCGTAGTAGATAACGCCGAAGGCCCAGATGTCGCAAAGCTCGTCAACTTCCTGGTCGCGGAACTGCTCCGGGCTCATGTAGTTCAGCGTGCCCACCAGGAAGCCGGCTTTCGTCATCCGCGTCGTTTCGTTGCGGGTAAGCCGGGCGATGCCGAAGTCCATCAGCTTCACCACGTTGTCTTTCATCACCATGACATTGCTGGGTTTTATGTCACGGTGAATGACGTGGTTTTCGTGGGCGCAGTGAAGGCCGGCGGCGACCTGCTGCATGATTTCGACCTTTTCCAGCAGCGGGATCGGCCGGCGGTCGCGAATCAATTGCTGGAGTTCCTCGCCTTGCAAATACTCCATGACGAGGAACTGAGATCCGCCCTCATCGCCGAACTCGTGAATGGTCACGAGGTTCGGATGATGGAGATTACCGGCCGTGGTGGCCTCCATCTTGAAGCGGGTAAGGAACTCGGGGTCGCCGGAATCCGGCAGGAGGACTTTAATGGCAACAACGCGTCCGACGGTGGGGTCGTAGCCTTTGTATACTCGGCCGAAACCACCGCGTCCGATTTCGGCCTGTATTTCGTACTTTCCGATACGCTCTACCATTGCCGGCCGCCCTTGTGGCCCGTCGCAGGGGTCCATCCGCAGCCAGGAAGGAGGCAGAAATCCGCCGCCTCCGCAAGATACAAGTCTGCGCGGGGGAAGTTCACGATGAAAGAGTTATGATACCGCTACCGGTGAACGCGCAATCGGTACAAAAAAATGATACCGGAAGGGTGACGATTTCCGCTTTATTATAAGAGGGTGCGGTTTCCGGTGGGTTCGGGGACGGCCCGAATACTAGGTATAAGGACAAATGGAATGAAGAAGATGCTTCGTGTAGTCTGTCTGGGAATCGTGGGGATGGCGGGCCTCTCCGGGCAAACGGCTTCTGTTGTGCGGTCCGGCAGCTATGAGGTGGGGGGATTTGTGGGAGCCAGCTACGGTATCGACGAATTCCGCTGGATGGGGGGCGGCAACGTAACGTACGCGGCCACCAAACACATCCTTCCTTACGCCGAATACAGCTACTTCCCCGGCATCACACGAAAGCAAACGATCACCATCCCCGGACAGTCGGCGGCGACAATCAGCTACAACATCCCACTGAGCGATTTCCACGGCGGTGTGCACATCCGTTTTCCTATCAAAGAACTCCCGATTGTCCCGTACGGCGTTTTTGGCGTGGGTATGATCCACGCTCCGGAGCGCCAGTTCAACGTAGATTATGAGGGGATTAAGATTCCTTTCACGTCCCAGGCCTCGAACAATTTTGCTGTAAACTTCGGCGGCGGCTTGCGCTACTACATCAATCAAAGATTCGGCATCCGCGGCGAGGCGAAGGTCTACAAGCCCAGTGGTGAATTCAACCAAACCTTCGGAAAAGTGGAAGTCGGATTCTTTATTCAGTTACGGTAGGGGCTCGAGCCGGGAACTTTTTCCCGCGGCCGGCGTCCAATTCCTCAGCAACGCCCGCTAGGCCCGATGTGCTAGCGTGAGATCATTAACGGGGATGCGCACTATGGCCGAAACGCTCATCACAGTGCGGTTGGACGAAAGCCACCAGATCGATGTCGGTGCTACGGCGGCGTCGCTGGACGCACTGCTGGTGGAACGGCTGAAATCGGGTGACGAAGAGGCATACGAAACTCTGATCGCTCGCTTTCAACAACCCATTTACAACCTTTGCTACCGATTGATCAGCGACCCGGCGGATGCCGCCGATGTCGTGCAGGAAGTTTTCCTGAAGGTTTTCCGCTCCATTGACCACTTCCGGGAGCAGAGTTCGTTGAAGACATGGATCTACCGGATTGCGGTAAACGAAGCGTACAACCAACGGCGATGGTTCAGCCGGCACCGGCGGCAGGAAGTGGGCCTCGACGACGAGAATCAGGCTTCGCGGCCTTGGCTCGACTCGATTTCGGACCCGGCCCGGGACCCTTACGAATTGGCGCTAAACGAAGAGCGGCACCATCTGATCGAGTCCTCTCTCCGCGAAATCAATGCCGATTTCCGAACTGCTGTTGTTCTCCGCGACCTTGAAGATCTTAGCTACGAGGAGATCGCAGATGTACTGCAGATCTCGCTCGGAACCGTGAAATCGCGTATCCTGCGTGGACGTGAATCGCTACGGCGTGTGCTCGCTGCGCAGATGGCCCCTCAGACCAGCAATGGTTTGGGGCTCGTTCCAGGAGCTACCAAATGATGCGCCCCGTTGATTGCCGAACCTTTGAATATTGGTGCGACGACCTTTCCGACGCCCGCGTAGAGCCCGCGTTTCGGGAAGAGCTCGTGAAGCATCAGAATCATTGTCCAGGCTGTTCTGATTTCGCGCTGCGGATGAGTCACCAGAGGCGCGCGCTGCACAGTTTGCAGGTCCGGACGGTGCCAGTAAATCTGGCGGTGAATCTTCGCGTTCTAGCGTCGAAGGAACTGGCCCGGCGAAATTCGCGTGTGAATTTCGCAACACGGCTGGACGGTTGGAGCAACAGTCTGCGGATGTTACTGAATAACCTGTGGCGTCCGGTAGCGATTCCGACCGCCGGCGGGCTGGCTTCGGCGTGCTTTTTGTTCTGCGCTCTGATGCCGACGTTTGCGCTGCAAGGCCGTGTGACGACCGACGTTCCGGCGGCGTGGTACCAGTCGGCCGAGGTCTATGGGCAGTCTCCGTTCGGAGGGAACTACGACAATGTAACCCTGGATGTCCGGATCGATATGAACGGACGCGTCATCGACTACGCTCTGCCTCCCGGCGATTGCGGGAAGTGGATGAAGAATCCGGAAATGCGACGGGCCGTGGAAAACAGCCTGTTGTTCATGAGCTTCCGGCCGGCGAGCTTTTTTGGCCAGCCGGCTTCGGATACGATTCGTATCACATTGCGCAGCGTTCATATTGAGGTGAAGGGCTAGAGTCTGGGAAGACGCCTGGGTCAGCATTTTCTCGCCAGCCGGCAGATCCTGGAAAAGATCGCGGCGAGCGTGTGCGCCGAACCGGTTGAGACTATCGTTGAAGTCGGTCCGGGGCAGGGAGCGCTGACTGAGCTGCTGCTGGCGTCGGGCGCCCACGTCCACGCGATCGAACTGGACGCCGAGATGGTTGCATTTTTGGCGCGACGCTTCGCGAACCATCCGAAGCTGACGGTGCATCAGGGCGACGTGCTGCAAACGGATTTGGCGCAGTGGGGGCCGGCTTCCCTGGCCGGAAATCTGCCCTATTACATAACTTCGCCGATCCTCGACCGTATCCGAAAGGCCCGGACGGCGATCGGAACGGCTACCATCCTGATTCAAAAGGAAGTCGCCGACCGCGTCTTGGCGAAACCGAAAACGCGGGACTACGGGTACCTGACGGTGGTGACGCAGAGCTGGGCGGAAGTGGCGCCTGTCGTTCAAGTGCCTCCGGCGGCGTTCCGTCCTCCGCCGAAGGTTGATTCTTCGGTTATTCGATTGACCAGCCGGACGGAGGTTCCAGAGGATCTGGAGGCGTTCCTGAAGTTTGCGGCCCATGCTTTCCGTCAGAAACGGAAGAATCTGCGGAACAACTTGAATGGGGTTTATCCAATGGCGGATTGGGCAAATTTGCCGGAACGGACGCTGCGGGCCGAACAATTGAACATACAGGAGCTGCGCGCGTTGTGGCACAAGTTATCCTGAAAATGGATGCTTCGCGTACGTTTTGCCCCTTCTCCCACCGGATACCTGCACATCGGATCCGCCCGGACGTTTATTTTTAACTGGCTTTATGCGCGCCGCAATGGCGGCACGATGATCCTGCGGTTGGACGATACCGATGTGGAGCGGAATACGCAAACGTCGATTGATTCGATATTCGATGGGCTGCAGTGGCTGGATTTGTCATGGGACGAGTTCTACCGGCAGTCCGACCGTCTGGAACTGCACCGCGCGGCGGCCCACGCGATTCTGGCGAAGGGGTTGGCCTATCGGGACTTCACTCCGGCGGATGCGGCGGTTGAAGAAAAGGTTCACGACGGGCAGACGTGGCGCGGGGATCCGGAGCAGCGCGAGATGCCGAAGGAGGAAAGCGACCGGCGCGCGGCGGCCGGGGAGCCGTTCGTCATTCGCTATTTGGTTCCCCGAGGCACCGGGCGCGCGGTGACGTTCAAGGACAACGTGTACGGGGAGCAGTCCAAAGACTGTGACGACATCGAAGACTTTGCGCTGCTGCGGTCCAATGGCATGCCGACCTACCATTTGGCATCGTGCGCCGATGATGCCGATCTGCGAATCAGCCATATCATTCGCGGGCAAGACCATCTAACGAATACGTTTAAGCATGTGCTGATTTTCGAGGCGTTGGGCGCCCCGGCGCCGCAGTTTGCGCATCTGCCGCTGCTGATTGCTCCCGATGGCGCCAAGCTGTCGAAGCGGAAGCATGGGCCGGTGGTTTCAGTGACGACGTACCGGGATGCCGGATTCCTGCCGCATGGTTATGTGAATTTTCTGTGCCTGCTGGGGTGGTCGCCGAAGGATAACCGGGAGCAGATGACGCGGCAGGAGATTGTCGATATTTTCGGTTTTGAGGGGATCAACCGGTCGAACTCGGTGGTGAACTTCACGGAGGAGGATCCGATTGACCCGAAGGCGTTGTGGCTGAATTCTCAGCATCTGCGGTCGCTGCCGGTAGAGCAGATTCTGCCGGGCGTGACGGCGGTGCTACTGGCGGCCGGATATACGATTCCCGAGGATGCGGCGCATTTTGCGAGCGTCGTTGACTTGATTCGTGCGCGGTATACTACGCTGCTGGACTTTGCGGGGAAGGGCCGGCCGTATTTCTCCGACGACTTCTCGATTGAGCCCGCAGCCATGGAGAAACTGGACGTGCCGGGAGCGCGCGCCCTGTTGGGGGAATTGGGGGAGCGGCTGGCGGCCGATCCTGAATTTACCGAGGCGGCGGTGGAGGCTCATTTGCGCGCCTTAGCGGCGGATCGTGGGGTGAAAGCCGGCGTCCTGATCAATGGGTCGAGAGCGGCATTGACAGGACAGGCGGTGGGTCCGTCCGCATTTCATCTGTTTACGGCGGTGGGCCGGGAGCGGTCCATTGCGCGATTGCGGGCGGTGGCGCAATGATCATCCTGGGGCTGGGTGGTTTGGGCCGCAACGCAGCGGCGGCAATTGCCAGGGATGGCCAGTTGCTGGCGGCCGTGGAGCAGAAAAAAGTTACCCGGCATTCTCTGCCGGGAGTGCTGCCTGTGGATGCCATTCGCACCTGTTTGGAATTGGCGAAAGCCAAGCCGGAAGCAGTGGATGTTGTGGCCATTGCGCGGCCGTTTTCCTCGGAGTCCGAGCTCCATTTGGCGCTGCGGGCCCAGTTCCCGCGCGCTCGAGTCGTGGCCGCCGAGCACCATGCGGCGCACGCGGCGGCGGCTTACTATCTTTCCGGATTCGAAGCCGCGACGGTGTTGACCCTGGATCGCAACGGCGACTTCCGATGCGGCGCCCGGTGGACGGGTTCCGGGATCCAGTTGAGTCTGGAGAAGGAGTTGTATTATCCGGACTCGATCGGCGATTTGTATAGCCGCGTGACGGATCTGATGGGCTTCGAAGCCAATGCCGAGGAGCACAAAGTGCAGTGGCTGTCGGTGTCGGGAACGCCGAAGTATGCGCCGCTGTTTGAGCAGATCTTCCCGCTCGATGGCGGTTGGGCGAACCACTCGGACCGGCGCTTTTTCGATGGCGAGAAAGTATCGCGGGGCGGGTTCAGCACGCGGTTCTATCAGGGGTTGGGATTAGAGGACGGAGAGCCGCTTTCGGAGAAGGTTGCGGCCGATGTTGCGGCGTCGTTGCAAGCGACGGTTGAGAAGATTGTGCTGGAACTCGCCGGAACGGGCGAGAACCTTTGCCTGGGCGGCGGGATATTCTTGAATGCGCTGCTGGTGGCCGCGTTGGAGAGATCGGGACGTTTTGAAAACGTTTATGTCCAGCCGTCGGCGGACAACGCGGGGACGGCGTTTGGCGCCCTTTGCATCGCCTGGCACCAGGTGTTGGGGCAGACGCGGCGACTGCAGCTGGGCAGTTTGTGCCTCGGGCCTGAGTTCACGAGCGAGGAGATAAAGCGCGCGTTTGAGAACTGCAAGCTGCGATTCCAGACGCTGCTGTCGACGGACGCGGTACTTTCGACGGCGATCGAGCAACTGCAGCGGGATCGCATTGTGGCGTGGATGCAGGGACGGATGGAGTTCGGGTCGCGCGCGCTAGGCAACCGGAGCATTCTGGCTAGCCCGTTGAATCCGTATTCGACGGAAAACTTAAACGTGTTCATCAAACATCGGGAGCCGTACCGGAAGTTCGCCGCTTCCGTACCGGTGGAAGTAGCGTCGGAGTATTTTGAAGTCGGGGCGAATGCCCGGTATTTGGCGACGGTAGGCAAAGTGCGGCCAGCGCACCGGGAGAAGTTCGCCAGCGCGATTCTGGGTGACGACATGGTGCGCGTGCACACGGTGTCCGAGCAGGATAACCCGTTGTATTGGCGGCTGCTGCACCGGGCGGCCGAGGTCTTCGGGATGCCAGTGTTATTCAATACGAGCTTCAACCTGTTTGGCGATCCGCTGGTTTGCACGCCCCGAGATGCGGTGCGGAGCTTCTATTCTTCCGGTATCGATGCGTTGATTGCCGGATATTTCTTTGTTGAGAAGTAACCGAACGACCGGATCGAGGTTCTTTGGGTAGCGTGTCTTTCCAAGGGCCGGTCCTTTGTTTTTAACAACATTTGGGTCCATCCGCTGGTGGAGCTATGCAGTTCCGGGCGTCCCATGGGGAAAACTTGGTCGTCGCCTGCCGCGAGCGAACACAGCGGTAGGGTTACGCCTACATTCTAGCGGATGCGTCAAGCACAACCGTGCCGGCGCACGTCCGGTGTTTTCGAGTAAGTGCTTTTGATTCTGGCGAGTACGGAGCGAAAAATAAATTCGGATCCCCAGTGACCCTTGAAAGTGCCGATACCATCGCCATGTAACCCGGAGCGGCACACCGTCGATTACACACGCACAGGCCGCGGCGTTCGCAAACTTACTGTAACATTAGGAAATTCAGAAGCGCTGATGAATCCTTCCCGATTGCAAGAAATCGAGCGTGTCTACCAAGCTGCGATGGGACGCCCGGCGGAAGAGCGTGGAGTGTTCCTTCGCGAGGTTTGCGGACACGACGCCGAGCTTTACCGTGAAGTGGAAACGCTCCTGGAGCAGCCTGTTGGTTCGGATGCATCAGAACCGGCAATCGTCCAATCGACTGTTACTCTCCTGACCCCAGGAACTCAACTGGGACCGTACAAAATCGAAGGGCCCTTAGGAAAAGGCGGGATGGGTGAGGTATTTCGCGCCACCGATACAAGGTTGCGCCGGAGCGTGGCCATCAAAATTCTTCTGCGGGACAAAGTAGCCGACCCCGAACGAAGGAAACGCTTCTTGCAGGAGGCTCGTGCGGCTTCGGCCTTAAACCATCCCAACATCGTCACGCTGCATGATATCGCGAGCGGTGCTGGCCTGGATTACATCGTAATGGAACTTGTGCCGGGCAGACCGCTTAACAAAGTGATCACGCAAAAAGGGATTCCAGCGGCGACGGCAGCAGGCTACACGGCGCAAATCTGCAGCGCTCTGGCGGTCGCGCATGCCGCTGGTATTGTGCATCGGGACATGAAACCGGCCAATGTGATGGTCACGCCGGAAGGGCAGGTCAAGATTCTGGACTTCGGGCTTGCCAAGCTCATTGAACATGCTCGTGTGCCCGGAACCGAAACGGTGACCCTGGAAACGGCGCTTACGGAGCCCGGCACGTTGGTTGGCACAGTTGCCTACATGTCTCCGGAGCAAGCCTCCGGGAATCCGTTGGATCACCGCACCGATATCTTCTCGCTGGGGGTGATGTTCTACGAGATGCTCACCGGCAAACGGCCGTTCCGCGGGAAATCGCCGCTGGAAACGATGCTCGCCATTATTCACGATTCCGCCCCGCCGCTCGGCGCACAACCACAGGCGTTGCAGGAGATCGTGGACAAGGCGCTAGCGAAGGAAGCAAATGATCGCTACCAGCATGTCGGGGATTTTGGCCTCGATTTACGGCGGTTTCAGCTTAGGCCCTCTGACAAGCAGGCTGCAGTATCTGGTTCTAAACTCACCAACCGTCTATCCTGGACTGCCTCCGCCATACTTCTGGCTGCGATGCCGGTTGTCTGGTGGGCTAGTCGCCATACATCCCTTAAAGGTCAAACGTCTGAGGCGGCCGAAGTGTCCATAACTCCGCTTACGACCAATCTTGGGTATAACGGCGAAGCAACCATCGCGCCCGACGGTCAGACGGTGGCATACGTATCAGACCGGACGGGCGGCCTGAATATTTTCCTGAGGCAGATTGGATCGAGTTCGGATCTCGCGCTGACCCAGGATCAAGGTGACAACATCCAGCCTTCCTACTCGCCGGACGGCCGGCAGATCGCCTTTGTCAGTTCCCGCATGGGAGCCTCGAGGATTTTCTACCCAGGCTTTGACAACCCGATGTTGGGTGGCGACATTTGGGTGATGCCTGCGCTCGGAGGAACCCCGCGCCGGGTTGCCAAAGACGGCAATTTTCCTTCGTGGTCGCCCGACGGATCGAAGATCGTTTTTGCCCGATACCGTATCGGCCTGTTCGAAGTCGCCGCCTCCGGCGGAGAAGTGAGGGAGATAAAGATTCCCAATACTCCCCGTCAAGTCTTTTACCCGGTGTGCTCAGCAGAATGCCGTTGGATTCTCTTCGAAGACGCCGCCGGCGGCATAAACGTGGTGCCTGCCCAGGGCGGAGCCCAGCAACAAATCGCGACAGGGCGTCACCCTGTGTGGGACGAAGTATCACAGTCGGTGATTTACACCGACAGCCGGGAAGGAAATAATCATTCGCTGTGGAGCGTTCCATTTTCCATCACAGAAGGAAGACCGTCCGGCAAGCCTCGCCCGATTACGGTTGGGCGCGGGCGGGACTGGCAACCCGCAGTCTCGAAGGATGGAAAGATCGTAGCCTACACTGCGATTCAAACCAGCTTTAACCTTGAGATCGTGCCCTTCGATGCTGAAGCAGGGCGCGTCCTCGGCCCTCCGCGCGTGCTGACAACGGGCAATCAGGTCAGTTATTTCATGCGCTTTTCACCGGATGGTAAATCGGTTGCATTTGAGAGTTCGCGAGGCGCCGGGAAGCACATCTGGCGCGTGGACGTCGGCACCGAACCGATACAACTCACCTCCGATCCGAAGTTCGAGGAGACTTTTCCTCAGTGGTCGCCAGATGGGAACACCATCGCGTTCACACGGCAGCCGGCTCAATCTCCAAATTCCAGGAGCCTTTGGTTCATGGATTCCGATGGCGCCAACCCGCGGCAGATCCTGGAAGGAAACAACCTCACCCGCTGGCTTCCCGACGGAACGGGACTCGTCTTTCAGGATCTTAAGAATCAGGTTTTTGTCTACGAACTCGGAAGCGGCCGAATACGCCAGGCTTCCACTCAGCCGGATGTCGCATCGATGATCTCGATGAGTCCGGACGGGAGTTGGATCATCTACCAAGCCACGACGGTAAAAGATAAAGCCAATGTCGATGTACACGCTGTGCGTTTGGACGGCGGTGGGCCACGCGTCGTGGCTGCGACGCCACGTCAGGACTATCACCCTTTTTTCTCGCCTTCAGGACGCTGGGTCTATTTTCAGCCGGACCACAAGAACATCTATCGGGTACCGGGTCCGGCGCAGGATTGGAAAACGGCCAATCCCGTAAAAATAACCGATTTTCAGGAGTCGGGACTATTTCTGGAAGATCCACAGATATCGCGCGATGGGAAGCAATTCCTCTATTCACGCGGTAAGATTACGGGCGATATTTGGATTTTAAGACGAAGCAAATGACTGCCCGGGATGGCTTTCATTTAGGAGCCGAGCTGTAAAGGTGGCAACGGCGGTGAGGAGGCGATTGTTCCGACGGCGCAGGCTGATAATATTCCGGGCATGAGAATCGTACTCCTCGGAATTGCGGCCGCGGCGGTGGCGATCGCGCTGGCGTTCATGCAGTCGGACCCTGGCATCTGCGCTCTCTATCGAAACAGCGCCGTTTCCGGGGAGGGCGCCAAGGCACGGATTCACATCGCAACGTTCGACAGCACTGATGACGCCGACTACAACTGGCAGAACTGCCAACTCGCCAGCACGCTCTTTCAGCAGCAGCCAGGCGTCAATACAAAGTTCTGGTGTGAGAAGGGCAGGTTTCGAAGTAGCCGCGGTCGGCTGGGGCTCCGGGGTGACACACACTCAGGAGCCGGACGATTTCCATGTAGGCCGGAGTTCGCGGCCTCTCGTTCGCCTGATTGAGGTTGGCGACCCCGCTGCCCAGTCACAGCCGGGACAGGATTCTCCGAGCCTCGGCCACTTGCGGTAGCGCCTTCCCGTCGCCTCGAAACCTTCGAAGAAATCCCCGCAACCAGCGTCGAGTGTCGTCCACGCGGCCTTGCCGCTCAGCCAGTTTGCCTTGATAGAATTCCGTGAGCGCCGTGCGAAGACCGGACTGCTCTTCGAACAACCCGGGCCCGGGAAAGTAGAGCCTGCTTTGCCATGCAGTATCCAGTTGCTCCCTTGCTTCGTTGAAGCGGCCCAATTCAATCAGCGAACGACCAACGGGAAATGAAGAGAGTGTCCAGAAATGGCGTGGCAACCCGGCCGCGAACGCCACCACGGACTCATGTTCTCCGCGGTAGAATGCCGCTAGTAGACGGTGCAACTCCTCGGTCCGCGCCGCGGAATATTGGCCGATCAGCGGAGTCAGAGAGGCCCGCATCAGCGTAAACTCGGCCTCCGCTGCATTACGGTTACCAAGCACCAGGTACGCGATTGCAGAGATTCCCGGCACCCAAGGCCCGCTGTGACGGTTGGTCATCGTCAGAACGTTGGCAGGCTTCCCCATCTCAAGCCAAATCTCGGCCGCTTTGAGCAGTTGTAGATAACTGTATGCCCGGTTTGGGTATAGCTTGGCGGATTGCTCGTAAAGGTCCAACGCCCTGATGATGTCTCCCCCTGCTGCCGCCGCGTTTCCATCAACAAATGCGGCTTGTGGGGATTTCGCGTTGTCATTGGCCAACAAACGCGACGACTCCCCCGAATCGCCGCGAACCCAAAGCGCGGAAGCGGTCATTAACGGGAGTTTTCCCTTCCGGTACTGTTCGATGGCATCGTCCCAGCGCTCCGCGGCCACATAGATGTCGCCCCAGGCGCCGTAGCAGTTCTGCTCGGTATCGCCGATCAGGCGGCAATAGCGAGACGCCGCACTCCGAGCCGCGTCATGAAGGTTGTGTAGTCCGTTTGCTTGCGCCAGCATCAACCAACCGAGGGCATTCTCGGGGTCCATGCGCGTCACTTGCTCAAAGGCGACGGTCGCCTCTGCCCGGCGAAGGCCGTACATGTGCGCAATGCCTTCCCAGAACACCGGTGATGCCTCGTGAGGAAACTCGCTTGACAGTGCGCGCAGCACTTCCACGGCATCCTCGATGCGGCCATCGTAGTAGAGGCGCAAGCCGTGTATCAGGTTCATCTGAAATCGCGGGAGACTGCGCGTCGCCGCCAAATCGCCTGCTTGCAGGATTGCGCTTCGAGCCGCCAAACGGTCGAACATTCCGACGGATTCGGCAATGCCGATATACGCCATGGCGAATTGCGGATCGAGGTCGATGGCCTTCCGAAAACCCTTCCGCGCGGCATTGATGTGCCACTTGCCAAGTTCCTGGCGCGCGTCCTCGTAGGATCGTAACGCTTCGCTGCTCGGAGTGAGCAGACTCTTGGATTGGACGATTGTCGGCAAAGCGGTCGTCAAACGCCCCGCTATCTGCGAGGCTGCTTGATCCGCCAGTAGGAAGACCGCCTGCCCGGAGGGAGACTCGAATCCGCTGGCGAATACAATCTGGCCTGTCGCCGTCTCGTGAACCCGAAGATCGAGACGGATCTTTGCCGGTCCACCCGTTAGGACTCCCTCCACATACAACTCCGTATCCAGCAGACGCGCGGTTTCAGCAGTCGTACGGCCACGTGCGGTACTACGAACGCGATCCGACGAGACTACTTGAAACGCACCGGATTGAAGGAGGCTAACCGTGAGTGTTTCTGCCACACCTCGTTCCAGCCATTGAATAGAAGGATCGGACAGCTCACCGCGAATGCCGATCACCGCCAACGAGCGATGTGTAAATCGGCGGACATGCAGGTAAGACCACGAACCCCAAGCAATTCCGCCCAGAACAAAGGCGGCTACCGCCGCCGCCGCGACTCTTCGATTCACGCTGAGGAACCGGCCGAGACGGTAACTGATGCTGTCACCCCGCGCGAGCACGGGTTGCCCCAACAGATGCGCCTCGATATCTTTCTTCAATGCCCAAGCGCTCGTATAGCGGCGCGCCGGGTCCTTGTGCATCGCCTTCGCAATGATCTTGTCGATGTCCGTCGAAAGCTGGTTGCAGAGTGAACTCGGCTTGGGAGGGGCTGACTCACAGATGGTTCGGATCAACTCAGGCAGGCAACTCCCAGTCCCACTATGTGGTTTCGTGCCAGTGAGTAGTTCAAATGCCGTCACGCCGAGCGAATAGACGTCCGAAGCCGCGGTTAGGGACTTACCGAGGAGATGCTCCGGGCTGGCGTATTCGGGTGTCGCCATACGGTGCAGTGTTGTGGTCAACGGGATATTGGCGCCGAGCGCTTTCGCGATGCCGAAATCCACTAGCTTGGGCACGCCCTCGGGTGTGACCAGGATATTCGCCGGCTTGAGATCACGATGCAGCACGCCGCAGCGGCTGGCATATTCGACGGCATCGCAGATCGGGAGAAACAGGCATAAAGTTTGATCCACCGTGAGGGCATGCTCGCGGCAATAGACATCGATGCGCAAGCCCTCGATCAGTTCCATCACCAGGTAGGGGAGCCCTTCAGCAGTAGTCCCGCCATCCAACAGGCGGCTGATGTTGGGATGATCGAGACGTGCCAGCAACTGCCGCTCTGCACGAAACAGTTCCAGGTTGCCGGGCGAGTCGCAGTGCTCGCGAATAATCTTGATTGCGACGCGCTGCTCGAACTGACCATCCACGCGCCGCGCTTCCCAAACGGAACCCATGCCTCCCTCACCGATTTTCGCCATCAGCTCGTAGGCGCCCAATCGAGTGGGGCACGCCCGGCCGCCAAGAAATGAGCCTGAATCTCTTTCCGCGGCAAGCAGAGCCTCGACTTCACGGCGAATCTCCTGCGGCGCCGCTGCCAAACACAGTTCGAGTCGTTCGCCGTCAAGATCGGCACATGCGGCGAACAACTCCTTGACCCGATCCCAGTCGGAATCCATTTGGCCCTCTACCCCATATACTGGCTCCCGTCGGGGGGCCGGCATTGCAATTGCAGGTAAAGCCATGCACGGGCCATTCGCCAGTCGCTTTTCACGGTGGTAAGAGAGACGTCGAGCAAATGGGCCGTCTCCTCAATAGAAAGTCCCCCGAAAACACGGAGTTCAACAATCCGGCTTTGCCGCTCGTCGCGCAGGGCAAGCTGTTCCAGAACTTCATCGAGTTCAATCAACTCCAATGGGGATCGCGCTGGCGCCGACATCGCATCGTCAAGCGAAGCCAACAGAATGCCGCCACCGCGTTTCTGTCGCCCGCGAGCTCGCGCGTTATCCACCAGGATGTTGCGAATCAGACGGGCGGCGAAGCCAAAGAATTGCGCCCGGCATTCCCAGTCCACGCTGTTCTGGCCAATCATGCGCAAATAAGCTTCGTGGACCAGTGCCGTCGCTTGGAGCGTCTGTCCCGGCCGTTCCAATGCCAGGTGGGCTCTGGCGATTGTCCGCAACTCCCCATACACCAGCGGCAATAGCCGGTCCAAAGCCACTCGATCACCGTTTCTCCATTCGCGCAGCAAAGCGGTTACCGCCGAGGGTGGAACATCGTCCATTGGAGTGAGCACAGTATATCAAGCGGTTGCATGGACTTCCATTGAGTGCCTCCCGACAATTAAGTCCCATACACCTGATACTATTCCGCGATCACCAAACAGCGCGTTCCACCCTCCAGGTGGGATCACAGCAAGAAACTTCAGCCGTTGCCCTATAGCCGTTCCGGAACCACCAGTTTCCCAGTTATCGTTCCCATGAACCTTGCCACGACCGCTCCAGCAGCATCCAGGATCTCGACGCGATAAGTCCCTGTCAGCCCTCCTTGATCCACCCTCACCAGGGCAATTACTTTGGCAACGCCGCCGAAGCCGCCCGCGTTGTCGTACAGGATGTGCGCGTGTGTCGTTCTGAACTCCTTATCATGCACAAATTCATAGGCACCGGCCGCTTCACTTTCGCCCTTGTTTGAAGGAATGACTCTGTAGCCTCCTTTACCGTCGAATACCGCCATGTCGGTCGCAAATGGCAAGGGCTGGCCATCCAACGAGATGCTGATTAACCAGGCGCCGGTGAGTGCCGATGGCCCCTGCTGCGGCTGTGCCGCCAGTGGCGAACAAGCTGCGACGACCATTGCCGCAGCCAGAAAGAGTTGCTGGATCTTAGTCTTACGGAACATATTGTCGATCTCCCTTGAATTGATTTGGTGTGCACCGCGCCAAAAGGTGAGGTGACACCTGATCCAGCGCCAGATGCGAAAAGAGTGGTCGAAAAAAAAGACATTTACTTAAGGCTGCGACCGCCGGGCACCGCGCTTGTGGCGGCAAATACAAGAAACTTCGATTCGATTCCGGCCACTTTTGCGGCTTTCGGCGCTGGATCATGTATAGCTCGGCGCCGGCGATGGAAGCAGCCTACGGATGTTCACCGGCGACGCCTCGAAAGCATTGACATCTCCGGTGCGGTTCTGGACTGGGGCGACAACCCGTACTTTATGCCGGAGATGGTCTCCAGTGTCGTCGGGCGCAGAATGCCCATCTTCTTCCTCCAGCCATCGAACGAGGTGTCCCACGACCCCACCTTGACGCTCTCCAAAACCGCCGCGATCTCCGGCTACACGCTGTTCCTTGCCGGTTTCTTCCCTGCTGTTGCCCCCGACTCCGGCGAGTGCACTATGGCGGTTCCCGACCTCTGTTCAGGACCGGGCAAACTGGTGAACAAACCGGTGCTCGGACGATTCATCACGCGGGACGAACATGTCGAGGACCGGGGGCCGATGGCGCGCGATTTCATGCATCTCTACCGCGTGAAATGAGGATAAATTCCTGGTCTCGAAATAAGGAACGCTCACAGCTTCGGCGCAGGAGCTTTTTTATGTGTCGAGCATGCTCGAAAGCCCCAAGGTGAAAGTCCCTTTTACAACCTGATGAAAGTTGCCCTCGGATCGAGGGTCTCTCATTCAAACCGAAGAGGGTTAATAGCGGAGTCGTGCGCGGACCTGGCCCGCAGCTTATTGCCGAAATCGAGTTTTGCACACGGCGAGATCCACTTCAAGGGCAGCGAGTTCGCTCTTCCGCCGGGCTTCGAACGCCTTCGCCAATTTCATTTCCCGCCAGCACTGAGCGCCTTTCTCGAGCCACGCAGCCGCCTCAGGGAATCGCGCCAGGCGGAGATAGACCCTGCCCAGGTCGCTGAACGCCGACGCCTGCATACGAGGAGTGATGACAAACGCGGGCGGCTCCTCGATCTCACTTGCCGCCGCAGCTGCTAAAGCCAGAGCACGCTCATCACCGGCGCGCACGTAGAGTGCCGCCAGTTGGACGTTCACCAGCACCCACTGCGAACGGGCGCCAGCGTAGGGGCCATGCCGCATTTCCTCCACCGCCGACCGTGCTGCCTCGACGCGCCCAATGGCCTCTTGATTTCTCCCCAACGAAGCAAGAACTTCACCCATTTTTCGATCCAGGAACATGGACTCCAGGCGGTAGTCGAAATTCTTGGGGTCCTCAGCTACAAGCTGCGTGACCACATGGCGCGCCTCCTCCAGCAGCCGCAATGCCCGGGACACTTGCCGCGGATCCTCGAAAAGCAGCGCCCCCAGGCGGCGCTGTGCCCGGCAGACGTCGAATCCGGACTTCCGGTCCGTGGGATCGATCCGGCGCAGCGACTCCGCAATCTCCAACGCCTTGCCGAGGACCACCGCGGCGCCGGCCATGTCTCCAAGCCGGTTCCCCAGGATGTCCCCTAGCCCGGTGTAGCAAATCATCAGCGAGGTGCGATCGGCCGCGATACTGGGGTCCTCGCTCACTAACTGCTCGTTGATACCGACGGCGGCGCGATAGTTCGCCGCGGCTTCCTCCAGTTGCCCGGCATTGATATTGACCATCGCAAGACTGGCGTGAGCTGCGCCAACATTGCTTCGATAAAGGCGGACTCTGGGATCGAGAGCCAGTTGCCGCCGGGCCAGGTCCATCGCTACACCGGCCGCCTCCGCCGCGCCCTGATGATCTCCAGCCTGGGAAAACGACGTGGTCATGTTGGCGTGAAGCTCGATCGCCAGGTCGAGGATTTTCGCATCTCCCGGCGATCCGATGAGCAGGCGGCGCGTGATCTCCCGTGCTTGAGAATAGTTCCCGAGCGATACCTTGTCCTCACCCATCGTCTTGCGCACTTGGCCCAGCCTGAGGTAAATCCAGCCGAGCTGCGGCTCAGCGCGCGGGTCGCCCTGGCGCATCAGCATCGTTAGAATCTCCCCGGCGCGGGTATAGCTCGCCAATGCGCCCTGTGTATCGCCGATATGGCTGAAGATAGGACGCCATTGCACGTCGCCCACTCTTTCATACGCGACTGCCAGCTCCCATAGCAGCCCTGGATCTCCGCCCGCCTCTTTTCGTAGATTCTCCAGATAGCTGAGCGCAGTCTGCACAATCGCACGGCGCGCTTCGGTGGTTCCGGGAACGTTCGCGACACGGTCGTGCACATCGAAGACAAAGGCGTTGGCAAGCTGCCGCACCTGCTGGAAACGGCGCTCAGCGCGCCGCGCCTGGTAAATCGTCGAGACGACCCCAGCGGTGAGGCTGGCGACCACGACCAGAGCGGCGGCGAGGCCGATCCGGTGGCGCATCACGAATTTTCCAGCGCGGTACAACATCGTATTCGGCCGCGCGCGCACCGGTTGTCCCTGAAGGTACCGCCGCAAGTCTTCGCTGAGTTCGGCCGCTGATCCGTAGCGCCGTTCCGGCTCTTTGCGCATCGCCATCGCGGCGATGTCGTCTAGGTCGCCGCGAAGTTGGCGGTCCCCGGCGCGCTCGCTCATCGGCGGCGGCTCCATCTCGCAGATCGAGCGGTCGAGCGCCAGGGGAGAGGAACTGTCCGCCACCTGCCCGCGCTCCCCGGTGAGCATCTCATAAAGGATCAACCCCAGAGAGTAGACGTCGGTCCGCGTGGTGACGGCGCGGTGGCGCACCTGTTCGGGGCTGGTGTAGTCCGGAGTCCACAGCATGGCGCCAGTGGAGGCAGTCCCGGCATCGGGTAGCGGGCTGAGCAGCTTGGCAATTCCAAAATCCAACAGCTTTACTTGAGGCTCCGCCGCTCCATCGGTTGTCACCAGGATGTTGGCGGGCTTCAGATCTCGATGCACCACCAGGCTCTCGTGCGCATAGTGCACCGCCGCGCACACCTGTTGGAACAATTCGATGCGCTCACGCAAGCGGAGACGTTGCTTCCGGCAGAATTCGGTGATCGGGCTGCCCACTACGTACTCCATCGCGAAGTAGGGGATCCCGTCCTGGGCGCCTCCGTCCAGGAACCTTGCTATATGCGGATGCTCCAGCTCGGCGAGAATCTGCCGCTCGCTGCGAAAGCGTTCCCGCAACACGTCCACATCCCGCCACCAGGGAGCTACTTTCAGGGCTACCGTCTTGCGGTACTGATCGTCGTCCCGCACGGCTTCAAACACCATGCCCATACCGCCGCTTCCGATCTCGCGGACGATGCGATACGGGCCGAAGCGCCGTCCGATCCAATCGCCGGCTTGCGCCGCTGTCTGCGCAATGCCTTCTATGGTCCTGGCGATTCTCTCCCCCGCGGACGCGGCATGAGCGAGCATCCCCGACACCTCGCGGCGCAGTTCAGGGTCGCCAGAGATTTCGCACTCTAAAAAACTGTCCCGCTGATCGTTTGGAAGCTGGGACGCGGCTGTGAACAGCTCGATTACCCGGCGCCAGCGTTCTTCCGTGAGGTCCATCTGTGTGTCCTCATCTCTACAAGCGAAAAAAACAGCCCCTTTTTTCAGTCCGCGTCCGGCGACTTTGCCGGAAACGATGCGTTCGAGCCGGACATGGCCTGACTCAGCCAGGCTTCGGCCGCGTGCTGTTCCCGGCTGATTGTGGCGATGGATACGTCCAGCAGCTCCGCCACCTCCTCTACTTTAAACCCGCCAAAGTATCGGAGTTCCAGAACCTGGGCCATGCGCGGGCTGAAGACTGCCAGCCTGCTCAGACCCTGATCGAGCGCGAGAAACTCATCCGCGCGGTTTTCGGCATAGACGAATGTTTCATCCAAGGTGATTTTGTCACCGCCGCCTCGCTTTTCAGCATGGACGCTCCGCGCGTGATCCACCAGTATCCGGCGCATGACCTGTGCTGAAAGGGCAAAAAACTGTTTGCGGTTCGCAAAGCTCGTCTCGTCCTGTTTCACCAGGCGCAGCCACGCTTCATGCACCAGCGCGGTGGGCTGCAAGGTGTGGCCGCTCCGCTCGCGCCGAAGGTAACCGTCGGCAATCTTCCGCAGCTCGGCATAGACGATGGGCATCAACGAGTCCAGTGCCCCGCTATCGCCTCTTGCCCATTGCGCAAGCAGTTGAGTGACGTCCCCGCCGGCCACCGGGGCACCTCCCGAAGGTCCTCAGTTTATCAAATGCGCAATCAGCGGAAGCCTCGACGAAAAAAAACTGCTGCCGTTCCGCTTGTCTGCATAGAGGGCCCGGTAAGAGCATTACGAGACGCGGGCACCCGTTTTCACCAAGGAGCCGCTCACGCCGCGCCGTTGCGCGGGTGCAGATGAAGGGAGAAATTACATGAGAACAAAATTCAACCTCGCGATGTTCCTGACCGGCTTCGCGATAACACTTCACGCCGACTCCAGCCAGCAGGGATTCACCGTAAGCCTCAGGGACTGTACCGAACTGATCGGATTCGGGCCGGTCGAATTCGCAAAGGCCCGGTCCCTGGTGCCAATCACCTACTCACTGGTGCCCTTCAACGGCAGCGCCGGACTGGTGGTCCGGGCATCGCGTTGCGCGGGAGCCGGTGTGAATAGTTCGGCTGAGAAACCGGCCATCGTTGCCCAAATCGGCATAGCGATCATTCCGCCCGACGGCACCGGCGATATCAACAATTACACGCTGCTGTACGCTACCGATCACCAACAACTCGCCCAGGCTTTGAACCAGACGGGCCTCCCCGCAGTGCTAGACCGGGATCTGGCTTATGAGTTCACGCCGGACTCCAATGGGCACGGTGAGGTGTACGTCAGCGTCTCACCAGCCTTGCAGCCCGCGTGGTTTCTCACCGGCGCTGCCGACTCTCCGCCGACCGCCGGAGGGCCCGTAGATGCGAACTGGTGGTTCCAGGGCTCGCGCGGCTTAATCAAGATGTCGACTTCAATTGCGTCTATCCGCTATGGCGCTGCCAGCTTTTCACTTCACACCAGCAAGTTATCAGTGCTGGGAAGCTTGATCGGCGGAAACACGGATGCGAGCTTCGTCTTTTTCAACGCGCTCGGGGCGTTCACGGCCGCGAACCTTACGGCCTCGGTGAATTGACCGCGCATGCGGTCTCGACCCCAGGTTCCAAACTACATCTTCCGCAACTTTATCGAGGTAGATATATGAGGCTACAACTATTCCTGATCATGCCGGCGATAGCTGGACTGGCCGTCGCCGAAACCGATGTTCACTTTGGAGTCGCGAGCATCACTTCCTTCGAAACCGCCCGCGTCGCGGCTTTCTGCTCCGGCGATGCTTCCGCCGGGCGCATGGCGGAGCCGTGCCTGATTACCTTTCTGTTTCATCCGGCTCGGGGCGGGGTGCTGAAGCAGGCGATTGTGACCCTGGCGCCCGGCACCGGAGACTTTCTGGACCTGCGAGGGACGGAAGCCGGCGCAGGCGGCAGTCCCGTCGAGATCATCCCGTGCATCAGGGTGGGCCGCGGTGGCGCTTTCGCCTCTTTCCAGAGTTTCGACAATTTCACCGCCCGCACGCGCCTGCTGGCGCTTTGGGGCGGCCCGCCCGACTTCCGCCCGGGGAAAGGTGAGTTCGCCCCGGCCGGAATCACGCCGTTTGACATGGCGAGAGTCTCGGCATTCTGTTCCGACGAGTTGACTCTCACCGGCCTTCCCGCCGAGGCGTGCGATGTCGAATTCAAGTTTCACGATCTCAGTGGCCGGCTGTTGAAGCAGTCCACCATCACGCTGCAGCCGGGCGCCGCCGGCTCGCTGGATCTGCGGGCGGCGGAGGCGGGAATTACCAGCGGCCGGGGAGAGATCCAAGCTCGCATGACGGTGGGACGGGGCGCCGCCGTGGGCGGCTTACGTGTGATCGACACCCTCTCCGGCCGCACCAACGCGCTCGCCAATCCATCGTCGTTAGCACAGTAGTCCGAGAACAAGGCAAACAAAAGGAGTAGCAAAATGAGAATGCTGAACCAATGCGGTGGTCCTAAGCGGATCGTTTTTTCAAATGCGGTAGTGGCGGCGCTCGCGCTGACGCAAATCGTGGCGGCGGAGACGGTGCAGACTGTCGCCAGCGGCCTGGACAATCCGCGCGGCTTGAACTTCGCGCCGGACGGCGCGTTGTACGTTGCCGAGGCGGGCCGGGGGGGCGGGGGACAATGCGCTCCTGGCCCGGAGGGCACTCGATGTTACGGTACAAGTGGAGCGATCACGCGGATCGATCTCCGCAACGGACAGAAGCGGAGAGTCGCCTCGGAGCTGCCTTCACTCGCCAGCGAGGCGGGCGACTTCGCAATTGGCCCACACGACATCACATTTCTTGGACTCGGCAGCGCGTCCATCACCATCGGTTTCAGTGGCGATCCGCGGGACCGCCAGTTTCAATTCGGTGCTGGCGGTGCGGGCCTCGCCCAATTGGCCGGCGTGTCTGCGAGCGGCAATTGGCGTTTGGAGAATGACCTCGGGCTTTATGAATCGGCCAACAACCCCGCCGGCGATGAAATCGACTCGAACCCGTACGGCATGCTGCAATTGCCGGGAAAGCTGATCATCGCTGATGCCGGCGCCAACGATTTGATCCAGGTCAATGCGAACGGATCCATCACAACGCTGGCCATCTTCCCGGACCGCTTGGAAGACGCGCCGGATTTCCTCGGTTTGCCACCGGGCACAAAGATCCCGATGGATGCCGTGCCGACCAATGTCAGCCTCGGTCCCGATGGGTATTATTACGTCGGCCAACTCACGGGATTTCCGTTTCCCGCAGGCGGAGCAAACGTCTATCGTGTGGCCCCTGGAGGTGGGACTCCGGAGGTCCATGCCGGTGGTTTCTCGGCCATCGTTGACACTGCGTTTGGACCGGACGGATCGCTTTACGTGCTGCAACTCGCCCGGAACGGTCTGCTCGACGGCTTCATCTTCAATAATTGGACTGGCGCGCTGATCCGCGTCGAACCAAACGGAACGCGTACCGAATTGGCTGCCGGTCAACTTATAGCTCCCGGCGGAGTTGCGGTGGGCGGCGATGGCAATATCTACGTCACAGTCAACAGCATCTATCCCGGAACCGGTGCCGTTCTGCGAATCCAGCCGTAAATCTATTGCGTGTACAGCGGGCGGCGAGGATCGCTAGCGGCCGGGCGGCGTCATCCAGGAGTGGCGGCCATTGGGGATCCGAAACGCGCGCTTTAGTGGCAATCGGAGTCGGCGCATTCCTGCGCCGACTCCGATCTCGGAATTAGTTCCCGGACTTTCCAAATGCGTTTTCGACGATCCAGAACTTGCCGCCATTATGGTGCCTGGTAGAAAAGGCGGCGGAACCCAGAATTGCTCGAACAAGTGGTGGCGGAGGTGGGACTTGAACCCACACGCACAGTGAAGTACGGCAGATTTTGAGTCTGCTGCGTCTGCCAGTTCCGCCACTCCGCCACTTGTGCGAATAGCGTTTTCAGTATAACAAAGTGTCATGAACTCCGCCCGTGAGTTGAGCCGCCGGCTGCGTACCCGCGAGGTCTCGGCAAGAGAAGTACTCGAGCAGCATTTAGATGTCAGCGACCGTAGAAATCCGGAGTTGAACGCGATTGTGACGTTCACGAGGGAGCTTGCCCGCGCGCAGGCCGATGCCGCCGATCGGGCGGCGGCACGAGGTGAATTTCTTGGGCTGCTGCATGGGTTGCCGGTTGCTCATAAGGACTTGCAGGAGACTCAAGGGATCCGGACCACCTTCGGATCTCCGCTGTTTGCCGATTACGTGCCGGATTTCGACACGGAGATAGTCCGCCGGATGAAGGCGGCCGGCAGCGTTTGCGTAGGAAAAACGAACACGCCGGAATTTGGCGCCGGGTCGCAGACATTTAATCCCGTGTTTGGAAAAACCAGGAATCCTTACGATCTGTCGAAGACTTGCGGCGGATCCAGCGGCGGGGCGGCGGTGGCGCTGGCCACAGGAATGATCGCGCTGGCCGATGGGAGCGATACGGGCGGATCGTTACGGAATCCGGCGAGTTTCTGCGGGGTAACCGGGCTGCGAACGACGCCGGGATTGGTGCCCATTGAACCGAACCGGTGCCCGGGAAGTCCGTTGACGGTGAATGGGCCGATGGCGCGGGACTGCGGAGACGTAGCCTTGTTGCTGGCGGTGTTGGCGGGATTGGACGACGTGCCGTCCATTGCGCGGGATTTCCGGGGGGCGCGCGTGGCCTGGCTGGGAGAAGTTCCCGGAATGCCGTTTGAGTCTGTGGTGCGGGACGTCGCGAATGGCGCCAGAGCGCGGTTTGAGGCCCTCGGGTGCCGGGTGGATGAAGCGACGCCGGACTTCACGGGCGCCGATGCCGCCTTTCGTGTGTTGCGCGCGAATGAGTTTTTCAGGCTCCATCACGACAAGCCGCTGGATCGCGTAAAGGAGACGGTCCGGCAGGAGATCGAACGGGGGGCCTTGTTGACGGCGGAGGATTTAGCAGCAGCACAGGCGGAAAGGAGTGCGCTCATTGCCAGAGTGGCCGTCTTCCAGGACACGTACGAATTCTTCGTGCTGCCAACAGTGCAGGTACCGCCATTCGATATTGAGCAGCCCTATGTGACGTCAATCAATGGCACGGAAATGTCGAGCTACATCGACTGGATGAGGAGCTGTTACTACGTGTCGATTCTTGGCGTACCGGCACTGAGCGTGCCTTGCGGATTTACTCCGGAGGGTCTGCCAGTGGGCCTTCAGATCGTTGGCAGGGCAGGGGCGGATTGGGATGTTCTGGCGCTCGGGCAGGCGTTTGAACAGGCTATAGTAGGCTGAAATGAGCGGCGTGCCTACCGAGGGTGATAACACGAAGACGCAGCCGCGGTCTCACCCGTCGATTACCCCTTCATCCTCAATCGACGAAGGGCGATTCCCGCCGGGTACGCTCCTCAATCAGCGGTACCGGATCGTCAGTGTTCTGGGCCGGGGCGGAATGGGTGAGGTTTACCGGGCGAATGACCTGATCCTGGGACAGCCGGTAGCGCTGAAATTCCTGCCCATAGGAATGGTGGAAGACGAGCAGATTCTCAACCGCTTCCGCAATGAGGTTCGCGTGGCGCGGCAGGTTTCGCATCCCAACGTTTGCCGCGTGTACGACCTGGGCGAAGCGGACGGACAGCCGTATCTTTCGATGGAGTACATCGATGGCGAGGATCTTTCGACGCTGCTGAAGCGAATCGGACATCTGCCTCAGGACAAGGGCGTGGAACTGGCACGGCAGTTATGCGCGGGGCTGGCGGCGGCGCACGACCGGGGAGTGCTGCATCGGGATCTGAAGCCGGCGAATTTGCTGCTGAACAGCCGCGGGCAGTTGGTGATCACCGACTTTGGATTGGCGGGGTTGACGGAACACGTGCAGGCGGATGTACGGTCCGGGACGCCGGCTTACATGGCGCCGGAGCAGTTGTCCGGACTCGAGGTCACGGCCAAGAGCGATATTTATGCGCTGGGCCTGGTGCTTTATGAGATGTTCAGCGGCAAGAAGGCGCATGCGGCCGAGACGCGCGCTGAGTTACAGCGGTTGAAGGACGGCGGTTCGACGCCTTCGCTGTCGAGCCTGGTGAAGGATTTGGACCCGGCGATTGAGAGGGTGATTGAGCGATGCCTGGCGCCGGAGCCATCGCGGCGGCCGTCGAGCGCGCGGACGGTGGCCGCGGCGCTCCCTGGTGGAGATCCGCTGGCGGCGGCGTTGGCGGCCGGTGAGACTCCGACGCCGGAGATGGTTGCGGCGTCCGGCAGCCATGATGGCTTATCGATACGAGTGGCGTTGCTGTTGGTGGCGGCCGTCATAGCAGGGTGGTTTGGCGTAGCGATATTGAACGATCAGATCTCGCTGCTGGACAAGATCCCTTTCGACCTGCCGACGGATGCGCTGGCGCAGAAGGCAAAGGAGATGATCGCCCAGTTGGGCTACGCGGAAAAGCCGGGCGATGTGATCTACGGTTTCAGCGAGAATGTCGAAGACCGGGATGAGCTGAGCAAGCAGTATGGGGGCAGGGCCTGGGAGCATTTGATGCACACCCGGCCGGCGCTGGTGAACTTCTGGTACCGGACGACGCCAGGCGCCTTCTGGCCGTCCGACGATCGGACCATTCATCCGACCGACGCCGATCCGCCGATGATCGTGCCCGGCATGGTGCGGATAATGCTGGATCCGGAAGGCCGGCTCCGGTCCTTCCTGGCCTTGCCGAAGGCAACCGATAAAGGGCGGGCGGAGCCGATGGATTGGGCGCCATTGTTCCGGTTGGCGGATCTTGACACGGCGATGTTCAAACCGGCCGAGCCGGTGGGACTGCCGATGGTGAGTTTTGACCAGAGGATGGAGTGGACCGGCACAATCTCCCAGCAGATTCCGCACGTTTTCCGGGTGGAAGCCGCGGCCTATCGCGGTGTTTTGGTCTACTTCAACGTTTCCGTGGATTGGGGAAAACCGCCCAAGCCCCCCGCACCGGATGGACCGGAGTGGGGCAGCCGGTTTTCGGTAGCATTGTTGTCATGCGCCTACGTTTTTGCGGGATGGCTGGCGCGGAAAAATTGGCGGACCGGGCGCGCTGACCGCACATCGGCATGGCGCCTGGCCGTGCTGGTGTTCTGGGGTATTCTGCTGTCCTACTTTCTTGGGGCTCACTACAACACGTTCAAGAACCTGAATCGCGGGCTGTTCGGCTGGCTGGGGATCAGCGTCTTTGTCGGTGTGCTGTTCGGCGCGATGTATCTGGCTTTGGAACCGCAGGTGCGGCGGCGATGGCCGGAGATGCTTGTGGGCTGGACGCGGCTGTTTTCGGGCCGTTTTCGCGATCCGCTCGTCGGCCGGCACATCTTATACGGCGTCGCGGGCGCGCTGGTTGTTGCGCTGCTGGCCTCCCTTAGCAGCGTTGTCGAGAAAAACCTGCGGTTGAATCCCGCGGTGCCAAATCTCCACGCGCTGACTGGCGTCCGATTCCAGTTGTCCTCGCTGGTTTCGGTACTTGCCAACACGATCGGGAACGCCACCTATATGCTGTTTCTGCTGCTGGGACTGCGATTGTTGCTGCGCAATCAGTGGCTGGCGTTGATCTGCTTGTCGGCAATTTTCTCGGGCTTGGGCGCCATGAATGCGATGTCGCCCTGGTTCTCCTTCGGCATCAGCTTTCTGTTGAATGGATTGCTGATGGTCTATATGCTCCGGTTCGGCTATCTGGCCACGGTAGTCGTTCTAAGCGCCTATTATGTACTGGCGAATTTCCCCCCGGATCTGCATTGGGAGAAATGGTATGCGTCGTCGGGAACGCTGGGGATTCTGGTGCTGGCGGTCTTGACGATTTACGGATTCCGCACGGCGACGGCGGGGCAAAAAGGCTTGTCCGACGATCTCGAATAAACGAGTATGATGGAAGGCGAATCGTATGAATCGCCGCCAAATGCTCGCCTCTCTCGCCGCCGGCTCGATGGCTCTCCAGGCCAGGAAGTTGAAGAAAATCGGCTGCCAGCTTTACACGCTGCGGAGCGTGATCGACGCCCAACCAAAGGTGATTTTTGATCAACTTGATAGCGCCGGGTACGATGAAGTGGAGGCTGTCCGCGGAAATCTGCCGAAGATCTGGGACGCGCTGAAGGACTCTAAGTTAAAACCCGTCAGCTTGCACATTGACACGCGGCTGTTTACCGTGGAGCAGGACAAGCTGGGCGCGGCGCTCGACGATGCGAAGGCAAAGGGCTTCCAGTTTGCTGTTTGTCCCTATATTGCGCCAGCCGATCGGGGCGGCGTGGAAGTCATTAAGAAACTGGCCGAGACGCTGAATAGCGCCGGCGCCAAATGCAAGGCGGCCGGAATGCAGCTTTGCTACCACAACCATGCGTTTGAATTCGAACCTGTGGCGGGCGGGAAGGGAAACCTGCTGGATGTGTTGATGACAGCGACCGACCCAGCGACGGTGGGGCTGGAGTTCGACATCATGTGGGCGGCGGTCGGGGGTGTCGACCCGATCGAGGTACTGAAAAAATACAAGGGCCGCGTGCCGTTGATGCACGTGAAAGACCTGGGGCCGAACATTACGGTTCGCTACAACGAAAAAGTGCCAAAGGAAGCGTTTAAGGAAGCCGGGGCGGGTGTCCTGGAACTGCCAAAGATATTGAAATCGGCCGTGGAGACCGGGACCAAGCACTTTTTCGTTGAGCAGGACCAGACACCGGGCGACCCGATGGCGAGCCTGAAGCAGAGCATCGCGTACCTGAAAAAACTCGATTTTTAGGATTCGGTGAGAACATTTTATTGCGGCGATTTGACCGATGGTGCGTCTGGTAGAATTTAGGATCACCATGTCTCTTAAAGTTGAGCGTGAATCGCACGCAACAGGAATTGAAGTATTGACTGTTACCGGCAGTTTGACGCTCGGCCGGGACGCGCAACATTTTGAATGGACGATTGAGGATCTGGTGAAGAACAACCAGAACCGGATCGTTGTCGATCTCAGCGCGGTGCCATTTGTCGATAGCGCCGGGATCGGCATTCTTGTCGGCTGTCACGGCAAGGTGTCCAAATCGGGCGGTCAGTTCCGGCTTGCAGGACTGACCGATCGAGTGCTCAACGTACTGCGGATTACAAAGGTGGATTCCATCCTTACCATGGATCCGAATGTTTCGGAATCAGTTCGCGTCTTGAATTCCGCGGCTTAGGGGCGGTGGTGTGCCAGGGGTGATTTGAGCGGCCGACCCTTTGCTAGGAAGCCGGCAACTCTTGGCCCCTTTTGAATCAATCAGTTTTTCCGCCCAGCCTGCCAATTGACGACCACCGTCAATGCCGGCGCGATGCCCCCACTGGCTGGCGCTGGCATCAGGAATCGCTGACCATCGTTGCTAACCTCATAGCTGCGTCCCACAATAAAAGTGTCGACCATTGGAACAGTGAACAGGTGCTTCGGCTGCCCTGCCTGAAACGGTTCGGAAGCCGAACTGGAGAGCTTCACGGGAACCGCCATTAGCGTCCGGTCCTCGGCAATATAGAATATCTCGGTACCGTCTCGACTCCACTGCGGTTCGATCCCGCCATCGACGGAAATCATAAACTTCGCGCCCGACAAGGGATGGGATTGCACATAGACTTCGTCCCGGCCGGATTCGTTGGATGTGTAGGTTGCCCAGCGCCCATCTGGTGAGAAACGGCCATGCTTCTCATCGAACTCCGTCTGCAGATAGGGAAAAGGTTTGCGCTCGCCGCCGCCAGCGTTAGTGGCTTGTGGAGCGATCCATAAGTCCTGTCCGGTTTTCGCACCCGGGATCTGGTAGATCACGAAGCGACCATCCCGCGACCAGTCTTCCGGCCAACCCGTAGCCGATCCCATTTTGACGAGCAACTGCTCCAGCCCGGCGCCATTCGCAGATTTCGTGTACAGGTCGAAGGATCCAGCACGGTTTGAAGCCCAAGCGACACGGAGGCCATCCGGTGACCAGAGAGCTGGATCATCAATACCCGCATCGAACGTGAGGCGCGACGGAACGCCTCGAGTGGAATCCATTACCCAGAGGTCGGCGTTGTTGGATAGTTGATTGGCGAATACAATACGCTTTTCGTCCGGGGACAGCCGGAAGTCCCTGTAAATTCCTGGCGGACCGAACGTGCCTGTCCGCTTGCCGCTTCGATCCCACCATGCCAATTGAACCGCGGTAGCGGCCGAAGCCTGCGAATAGGCCAGGGTCCCATTCTCTGAGACCGAAAACGGCGCCCATGTCGGATTGCCCCCCAGCCTTTCCGCAATCGGAAACGCATCTCCATTCAGGCTGAGCCGTTTGGGGTCGAAGCGATGCGCCATAAGCGCCTCCCCTCGCCGGTACACTAAGTAACCATCTTGTCCGGACGCGCCCGCCGCTGGAACGTAGCTCGCGTTTGATATCTCCCGGCCGAGGAATACCGGGGGCGTTTCATCCAATGACCCAACATAGAGTCCACTACGTTCAGTCTTGTCAAGGTCCACATACAAAAAACGGCGTCCGTCGGGCAGAAATTCAGGAGAGATTTGCCACGGCGCTGGAGACACCAGTCCCGGTTTGGCGAGAGGGATCGGAGTACCACCGGATGCCGAAACCTGAAACAATCCCGATGTAAACGAAAGGGGGAGCACGATAACGCCATCGCGATTCCAGGTTCCTCCGTGGGCCTGGGAGATGTTGTAGAGTACTTGGACCGGCCCTCCGGATACCGCGATCTTATTCAACTTGCCCCTGCCGAAAAACGCGATGAACTGGCTGTCAGGCGACCAGAATAATTGGTCCGCGCCCTCCGTTCCCTCCAGCGGACGCGCTTGCAATTCATCGAGTGACCGAATCCATAGACGGCGTCCCGCGGTGAAGGCGAGAAATCGCCCGTCAGGCGACAGCTTGAAATAGTCGATGTTTAGCTTCTCTGGAGGCGGGATTTGATAGCGGATCGTTCGCGGCTCAGGCGGAGGTTCCCCACGGAAATGAACAAAGGCCAGGCCCAAAAGGGCGGCGAATGAGACGATTGCGGCCCCCATCCATGCCCGTCGAAATCGCGACGGTGACGAAACGGTAACGCCAACTTCGGGCGTGCTCGCAATCCATTCCAACTCTGCCTTCAGGTCTCTTGTGCTCTGCCATCGGTTATGAGGATCTTTCGCCAGGCACCTTTGCAACAAACGGTCCACTGCGGGCGGGGCGATAGCACCGATCGACGGCGCGGGGCGCTCCATAATAGCCGCTATCACGCTAGCCGGCGAGGAAGCCTCAAATGCTCGCTTGCCCGTGAGCATCTCATAGAGCACCAAGCCGAAAGAGAAAATGTCGCTGCGGCCGTCAATCTCCTCGCCGGTCGTTTGCGCCTGCAACTGCTCGGGCGACATGTAATACAGCGTCCCCACGATTTCGTTCTTTCCGGTGAGAGCCATGGTCAAGGTGGCGTCATCGGCTGACTGCATCTGCTTGCCGCCCGAGCCTGCGTGCGTGGATGCACCGAATTTCGCCAACCCGAAATCCAGCAGCTTGATTCCTGTTTTTGTAACAAGAATATTCCCCGGCTTGAGGTCGCGATGCGTGATGCCCTTCTTGTGCGCGGCATCGAGTGCGTCGCAGATCTGCGCACCAAACCGCAGCGCTTGGTCGACAGGCATGGGCCCCTTCAGCGCTGTTCCCTCGATGTGCTCCATGACGAGATAATTCGTTCCGATGTCATATAGCGAGCAGATATGGGGATGATTCAGGGCGGCGATGGCGCGCGCTTCACGTTCAAAGCGTTCGCTGAACTCTGCGTTAGAGATCTTGACGGCAACGACACGGTCAAGGCGTGTGTCAATGGCTTTGTATACCTCGCCCATACCGCCCTTCCCGAGAACGGAGAGAATTTCGTACGGGCCGAGTCTATCGCCGGGGGAGAGAGGCATAGGTGCGATCCAGCCCAGTTTACTCGATTGGAATTAGATCGAGAGTTGAATGCGTTCTTCGTCCATTGGTTAATCAATCGAACGAAGGAAGGGACTTCGCCGATATCCACGGATAGCAAAGCCAGAAGGGCTTATCCAGGAAGCTCCGGGAAGGCTGGGGAGTTGTATCGTTCCCGAACTCCTTTGGCGTCGACGACGCCGTCGACGGCACCGTTCGACCGTGTCTTTCGCTGGAGAAGAACGGCGAATGTGGTTTAACCGCGAGTTAACCGTCACTGGCGCCAGGGCAGCCTCGCCAGCCAAATAATACGATCTTGTCCCGCGCCACCACATTTGCGACGCGTCCGGGGTGATGCTGCACCGCAAAGGGATCTCCCATGCGCTTACCGGTAGCCGGATCCACACTCCCACCAGGACGCTTTGTAGCCCTTCCGGTCGCAGGTGGACTTAACTCAGCGCTATAGTAGCCGACGCCGAATTCTTGGGATTCTGAGAATTGCGAGAATTCTGTGCCCGAACCAGACCTCTATGAATCGGGGATGACGGGCCTTCTGAGTGTTGTGAGAACCTCGACTTCCATGAGTTGGCGGTTCGGACCATATAGTGCACCGTGGATGTCGCCTTCGAGACCGGCCCGGCGGCGAAGAAGGCTGCCACGCCGCAGACTGCCGATTTCTACCCGCCGTTGAGTGGAGTTACTGGCGCCAGTTGAACCGGGGCGGCCTACCGTCGCGATCCCTTCACCGAAACAGTCTAAGTAAGCTTCCTCACGTCCGCCCCGGCCCTAGACTAATCCGACCTTACTTCTTATCAAAAACTCCGCCTGTCGACTAGTCGAGTTTCAGATCCATCCCGAAATCCGTCTTCACAGCCTTTAACCAGTCCGAGTCGCTCTGCGCATTCCATTGGACCCACTTCTCATCGTCCATCGATGCGCGCCAACCGAGGAACGGCTCCGCGTCGGGCCCCACAGAATGACGCAACTGCCACGATCCGGACTCTACGATCTCCCGAACCTTCTGGCCCACCACCTCGGGTTGGCCCGCTCCGGCCGAGATAGTCGCCTCAAACATTGCCGCGCACCGCCGAATTTGCGGATAGACTTTCGATCCTGCCATGTTCTCGATATTGCGCGCCATCCGCGTATCGATAATGCCAGGCTCGACAATCGCCACCCGTACACCAAACGCGCGTAGTTCTTGCGCGAGGGCCTCACTAGCGGCTTCCAACGCAAACTTCGAAGCACTATAAGGAGCCATCGGCGACAAGGAAATCTTCCCGGCCACAGACGTCACGTTGATAATTGTGCCACTTCGGCGTTCCCGCATCGGCCCTACAACGGCCTGAATGCACCGAATGGCCCCAAAATAATTCGTCTCCATACACGTTCGGAAATCGACCAGCGGAGTTTCTTCAATTGAGCCCGTCCGCTCAATGCCCGCATTGTTCACAAGTACCTCCACCGGTCCTTGCTCCAAGATTCGAGCGAAGGCCTGTTTCACGCTCTCATCGGAGTCTACATCCATCGTCTCGACACGAATGGGCAGTTTCTCCTTAGCGGCCTGTTCGGCAAGTTCCGGCGATCCAGCCGGGTTGCGCATGGTCGCAACGACTTTGTGCCCGGCCCGGCCCAACTCCACCGCCGTGGCTAGACCAATCCCGCGGCTCGCGCCGGTAATTACAATTTGGAACATAGTCATAGTATAGGCTCGGTACCCTAACTAAACTAACGGGAAAGCTGGCAGAACCTGGATGACGCGCGATTCTTCCACTTGCAAAAAGGCAAAAGGATGACCCATTCTGAGAATCCTTGGGACTGTGAAAAGCGACCGCGGCTATTTAGAAGCGACCCCGTCTAGATTGGGCAAACCAATTCTCAGAATAGTGAGCAGTGTGGGAAGGATATTGCTTTCGGGCCGATAGGGGACAACGCACCACTCGACTAATTCTGAGAATTCTGGGAAGCGAGTGTCAGTTCTGTACCCTTCGCAGAAGGCGCGCTCAAGCATTGTCGGCAGCATTTTTGCAGCGGCGGGTACCGTGCCGTCAAAAGCGTCGGCGGGTTTTCGGGACCATCGCGTGGTCCAGATTAGGCATCATCGTTATTACGAAGCCAGCAATTCGGCGGGTCATTTCGTCGGTCGGCTTCGGATTTTCACCCCGGCGCCTGGCATTACGCGCACAAGTTCGATACTCCTCAGCGTGTGCCTCCACTCGAGCACCAGAAACGGCTTTGCCGATCCGTTCAGAAACAGTTCCTGTCTGCACAGTCGCCACATACGAACCGGCGCCTCCTCTCGCATCCTCTGTCGTTCCTTCTCCGGAATTTCGTCCTCGTCATAACCCAATACCTGTAAATCACTCGCTCTGCCATTTATCAGGTCTTGTGTCGAATCAAAAGGCGGCGTTGCGGGTAGGTCGGGCGACTGATCAATTATAGCCGCCACTTCCCGCAGGCTCGCAGGGCGCGCCGCCTTGGAGTGCAGACTTGTGACTCCAAAGTGAACTACCGCCACCGCTCCGTAGAATTTGTTGATACACCGGCCCGTATAGCACCTCCGCTTGCTGGGCTCGGATGCCTCATAAAACTCTAACGGCTGGCCGCGATACGGCTCGAGATAATCAACCCGTATGGTGACCTCATGGTCGGAATTGACAACAAGATATTCGCTCGTCAGCAAAACAGCGGCACAAAGTAAAGGAATCATCTCCCCACCGTTGGCTATTCGTCGCTGTCCCTCAATGGACTGTGCCTGGATTGCCGCTGAACTTGTGGTGTACAATCCACTAGCTGATAAGACAGGACTTATACTGCTCGATGGCCACAGTATTGCGCTTCGGCTCCTTCGAAATTGACGTTGCCTCCGGAGAACTCCGGCGGGACGGCCGCCGTGTAAAACTCCAGGAGCAGCCTTTTCAAGTCCTTTTGCACCTTGTCCAGCGGCCGGGGCAAGTGGTTACTCGCGAAGAACTCCAGCAAGGCGTTTGGTGCGCCGACACTTTCGTCGATTTTGATCACGGTGTGAATACCGCGATCAAGAAAATCCGTCTCGCTCTGGGGGACTCCGCTGAGAATCCCCAATTTATTGAGACTCTGCCCCGGAAGGGCTATCGCTTCATCGCGCCGGTTATGATCTCGGACGGGACGATTCAGGCCGCCGCTCCGGAACGCCAGTCTCGTTGGCTTCTCGTCGCTATCGGATCGGCGGCCCTACTAGGCGCACTAGCATTGTGGCTTTTCGCCGAGAAGCGAATCCGCCAGACACCTCTCACGATCATTCCCTTCACAACTTATCCGGGCAGAGAAGTCCAGCCGAGCTTCTCTCCTGACGGCAATCACGTCGCATTCGCGTGGAACGCCGAAACACAAGACAACTTCGACATCTATGTCAAGCAAATCGGCAGCGAGCAACCTCTTCGCCTCACTTTTCGGTCCTTCCTGGTCTCCTGATGGCCGGTTAATAGCCTTTGGCCGGGTCCTTTCGCCGTTTAAGGCGGGCGTTTTCGTAGTCCCTGCCATTGGCGGGCGCGAACGCAAAGTGGCGGAGACGCTGGTGCCGCACGCGCGGAGACCGGACCCGTTTCTGGCTTGGTCGCCCGACGGTAAATGGCTAGCGATCAGCGAAAAAGAAGATACACAACAGCTACTGATGAATCCGCCTGTACCCGCGCCGGGAGACCCGCCCGAAAGTTTGTTCCTGGTGTCGGTCGAAACCGGACAAAGGAGAAGATTAACGACGGCGCCACCAGGCTCCATATTCGATGCGGGGCCTGCCTTTTCTGCTGATGGCCGCAGTCTAGCGTTTATACGGGCTTCGGCGTTAAGCGTAGCCGATGTATTCCTGCTCAGACTTTCCAGCGATTTGCAGGTGTCTGGAGAACCGAGTCGACTGACATTCTGGAGCCGGGCCACTACGAGTCCATCATGGACTGCAAATGGCAGAGAAATACTGGTGGCCTCAGGGCGGTGGGACGCGTCCAGCCTCTGGCGAGTAGACGTCTCCGGGACGCGACCTCCGCAACGGTTAGAGTTCGCCGGAGGGCATGCCGATTTCCCAGTATCGAAGCCAGCCGGACGCCTGATATACGCTGAGCAGTCGGTGGATACTAACATCTGGAGAACCGATATTTCCGGCACAGGGCCGGGCAAAACAATGCCTCCAAAGCTCTTCGTTTCCTCGACACGCAAGGAGATGTTTCCGCAGTTCTCTCCGGATGGCGGGCGAATCCTTTATCTCTCCGACCGCAGCGGGAATATCGAGATCTGGATTGCGAATGCAGATGGCCAGAATCCGATGCAGTTGACGTCGATGAATGCGCCGATTGTCGGCGCTCCTCGCTGGTCTCCAGATGGAGAGCGGATCGTTTTCGACTCGAACCGAGACGGACGCTGGGAGATCTACGTCATCAACGCCGCTGGCGGGTCACCTCAGCGCGTGACTGACGACCTGGCCGACGATTGTTGCGGAAGCTGGTCACACGACGGCGGCTGGATTTATTTCATGTCCGCACGCTCTGGGCAACGGCAGATATGGAAAATGCGAGCCGGAGGGAGCGACGCCGTCCAGATCACAAAGCACGGCGGGCATGTTGCGCTCGAAGCTCCCGACGGGCGTTTTTTATACTATTCGGGTCACGGAGGGGACGGACGGTTGGGCGCCTTGCGGCGTGTGCCTCTTAACGGCGGCGACGAGATAGAGGTTCTTCCGTCAGTAACGTTCTACAATTTCGCCATTCGCCCAAACGGGATCTTCTTCATCCCGCGCGCGGACGCGGAGGGTCGCTCCGCCGTTCACTTTTTCAGCTTCGCAACCTCCCGCTCCCATCCAGTTACAGCCGTCTCTACGACAGAGCCGGGCATCTGCATTTCACCGGATGCTCGCTGGATGTTGTACTCCCAAGCAGATGAGAGACGAAGCGACCTGATGTTACTCCCGTAACACGAATAAAGTGCCTGCCCATTGCCAATTCCCTGCAAGCTGCTGATTATAAAGGCAAAATCCCGGGCAAGAATGTCCGGCGTCCAAATTGAACTCCGCGCCGGACTCGTGAGGTGATCATTTGGGGGTTCCACCTCGGCTAAGCCTACGAATTATTTGGTCGGGCCGCCGGGATTTGAACCCGGGACCTCTTGCACCCCAAGCAAGCGCGCTAGCCAGGCTGCGCTACGGCCCGATACCGTATGTCCAACTCCACTAGTTTAACAGAGCTGGACAATCTAAACCATCAACGGCTCAACTTTGACACCGCGTCCAGGCGTGCCCGGGCTCGCGCCGCTGCCTGCAAGGCACGCGCAATATCCCAATCTCCGCCTTCCTTCAACCGCCGTTCGGCCCGTTCCAGTGCTTCTTTTGCACGCTTGGAGTCAATCTCCTCAGGCCGCTCGGCCGCCAGAGTCAACACACGCGCACTCGCAGGCAACACTTCCAGAACGCCGCCGGAAATTACAACCGAACGGGTCTTCCCATCCAATGCATAACTAAGGAGCCCGCTGCCCAACTCCGCAATCAGCGGTGCATGTTCCGGCAGCACGCCCACGTACCCCGTTAGGGCGGGGATCTGGGCCTCCGTCACGTCTTCCTTCACCAGTAGACGGTCCGGAGTCGCTATCTCGAGATGGAACGTTGCCGCCATATGCGGAATCCTAGCTGCCCTTCTTCATCTGTTCGGCCTTCTCGAGCGCTTCCTCGATCGTGCCCACCATGTAGAACGCCTGCTCCGGAATATCGTCATGCTTGCCGTCGCAGATCTCTTTGAAACCCTTGATCGTATCGGCCAGTTTGACGTACTTGCCCTTAAAGCCGGTGAACTGCTCGGCCACATGGAACGGCTGCGACAGGAACCGCTGAATCTTGCGGGCCCGCGAAACCGTCAGCTTGTCGTCTTCGGACAGCTCATCAATTCCGAGAATCGCGATAATGTCCTGCAAATCCTTGTAGCGCTGCAAAATCTGCTTCACGCGCTGCGCGCAATCGTAATGTTCGTTGCCCAGGATCTGGGGATCCAGAATGCGCGAAGTCGAGGCCAGCGGATCCACCGCCGGGTAAATACCCAGCGAGGCGATGTCGCGCGAAAGATTGGTAGTCGCGTCCAAGTGGGTAAACGCGGTCGCCGGGGCCGGATCGGTGTAATCGTCGGCGGGCACGTAAATCGCCTGCACCGACGTGATCGAACCTTTCTTGGTCGACGTAATGCGTTCCTGTAGTTCACCCATTTCGGTCGCCAGGTTCGGCTGGTAACCCACGGCCGAAGGCATGCGGCCCAGCAGCGCCGAAACTTCGGAACCCGCCTGAGTAAAGCGGAAGATGTTGTCGACGAACAGCAGCACGTCCTGGCCTTCTTCGTCGCGGAAGTACTCGGCGGCGGTCAGTCCGGTCAAGCCGACGCGAAGCCGGGCGCCCGGCGGCTCGGTCATCTGGCCGTAGATCAGCGCCACTTTGGACTTCGTGTAGTCGGACGGGTCCACAATGCCGGATTCCTGCATTTCCAGCCACAAGTCGTTGCCTTCGCGGGTGCGCTCACCCACGCCAGCGAACACCGACACGCCGCCGTGGTTCGTTGCGATGTTGTTGATCAGTTCCATGATGACGACGGTCTTGCCGACGCCGGCGCCGCCGAACAACCCGATCTTTCCGCCCTTCAGGAACGGCTCTACCAGATCGATAACCTTGATGCCCGTTTCGAGCATCGTCTGCGATGTCGCCTGTTCTTCGAACTCCGGCGCCGGACGGTGAATCGGGTAGAACTTCTTTGCGTTCACCGGACCCATCTCGTCCACCGGCTGGCCGATCACGTTGAGCACGCGACCCAGCGTCTCCGGACCCACCGGCACGGTCACCGGAGCGCCCAGGCTCTTGGCGGGCATGCCGCGAACCAACCCTTCGGTCGGCTGCAGCGCAATCGTCCGCACGCGGTTCTCACCGATATGCTGCGCGACTTCGCAAATAATGTCGATCGGCTCCGGCGCGTTAAACCCTTCGCTGGTGATCTGAATCGCCGTCCGGATCGGCGGAATATTGTTTTCGCTGAATTGAATATCAACGGCCGGCCCGGCGACCTGGATCACTTTGCCGACGGCGGCGTTTGTGGCGGTAGACATGGTTCGATCAAAACTCCTTGCGCCTTGCTGCGCTTACTCCAGCGCCGAGGCGCCGCTGACAACTTCAATAATTTCGCGGGTGATGCTGGCCTGTCGCACACGATTCATGTACAAGGTCAGCCGTTCAATAACATCGGCGGCGTTGGACGATGCGGCATCCATGGCCGTCATTCGCGCGGCGTGTTCGGCGGCAGCCGATTCCAGAATCGCGCGGAAAATAGATACTTCCACGTAGCGCGGGTACAGCCTCGCCAGCACTTCTTCTACAGGCTGATCGAAGATGTAATCCACGCCCGGTTGATCCGGCGGTACCGGCACCGGCAGTAACTGCTTAATATTGAGCGTCGCGGCAAGCACGCTCTTAAAGTCGTTGTTGATCAGGTAGACGGCGTCCACTTCGGCCGACGCATATCGATCCATGATCTTCTTGGCCAGCGCTACCGCATCGGCATACTTGGGCGCCTTGGTCAGATTCAGCGTCTCGCCGGCGATCTTGAATCCGCGGCGGCGGAAATAGTCGCGCGCCTTCTTGCCGACGGCTTCGATTTCGCAATCCTTGCCTGCCATCGTCTCGTTGATGAACTTCTGCGCCGCCTTGTTGATATTCGTACTGAAGGCTCCGGCCAGTCCGCGGTCGGCGTTCATTACGACCACCAGAACCTTCTTTTCCGGCCGCACGACCACCAGCGGATTCTCCGTCGCACTCTCGGTTCCTTTGGTGGCGTTGGTGACATTCGCCAGCAGTTCCCTCACCGAATCGGCAAACGGACGCGCCGCAATCACGGCTTCCTGGGCACGCCGCAGTTTCGCAGCCGAGACCATCTTCATGGCCTTGGTGATCTGTTGCGTGTTCTTGACCGAGCGAATTCGCCGGCGGTAGTCGATTAGCGATGGCATGGCTTACGCCTTGAATCGGCCCTTGAATTCTTTGAACGCCTTCGCGATTTCCGCTTTGAGCTCATCGTTCAGCTCGCGCTTGGCTTTGATCGAGGGCAGAATGTTCGGAAAGTTCGACTCAACGAAGGCATAAAGCTCCGTCTCGAACCGCCGGCAGGCTTCCACCGGAATGTCGTCCGTAGCGCCGGAGGTTCCGGCATAGATGATCAGGACCTGCTTCTCGATCGGCAGCGGTTGATACTGCGGCTGCTTCAGGAGTTCGGTCAGCCGCTGGCCGCGGTTTAACTGCCGCTGCGACGCGGCGTCGAGTTCGGAGCCGAACTGCGCGAACGCCGCCAAGGCGCGGTACTGAGCGAGTTCCAGACGGAGCGAACCGGCAACCTGCCGCATCGCCTTGATCTGCGCCGAACCGCCTACGCGGCTCACCGAGACGCCGACGTTGATGGCCGGCCGGATGTTGGAGTTAAACAGGTCGGCTTCCAGGAAGATCTGGCCGTCGGTGATCGAAATCACGTTGGTGGGAATGTAGGCCGAGACGTCGCCGGCCTGCGTTTCAATGAACGGCAGCGCGGTCAGCGATCCGCCGGTCTTCAGCTTGGCGGCGCGTTCCAGCAAGCGGCTGTGGAGATAGAAAACGTCTCCGGGGAACGCTTCGCGGCCCGGCGGACGGCGCAGCAGCAGCGAGATTTCGCGGTACGCCGCGGCGTGCTTGGAAAGATCGTCGTAGATGATCAGGACGTGCTGTCCGCGGTCGCGGAAGAATTCACCCATCGCGCAACCGGCGAACGGGGCGATGTACTGCATCGGGGCCGGATCGGACGCCGTCGCCGCGACGACGATGGTGTAATCCATCGCGCCGTAGTTGGTCAGCGTCTGCACCACCTGTGCCACGGTCGAGCGCTTCTGGCCGATGGCGACGTAGATACAGATCACGTCGCCGCCCTTCTGGTTGATGATCGTATCGAGGGCGATGGCGGTCTTGCCCGTCTGGCGGTCGCCGATGATCAGCTCCCGCTGTCCGCGGCCCACCGGGATCATGCCGTCAATGGCCTTCACGCCGGTCTGCATCGGTTCTTTGACCGGGCTTCGGGCGATAACGCCCGGCGCCAACCGCTCCACCGGGTTGAATTCGGTGGTGTTGATCGGGCCCTTGCCGTCGATGGGTGCGCCAATGGCGTCCACCACGCGGCCGATCATCGCGTCACCCACCGGGACCGACATGATGCGGCCCGTGCGGCGCACTTCGTCGCCCTGGCCGATGTGCTGATAGTCTCCCATCAACACCGCGCCCACCTGGTCTTCATCCAGGTTCAGCGCCAGGCCCGTTACGCCGCCACTGAACTCGATCAGTTCGCCGGCCATCACGAGCTCTAAGCCGTGAATACGCGCGATGCCATCGCCGACCGATATGACCGAGCCGGTCTCGGAGACGTTGACCGCCTGATCGTAGTTTTCAATCTCTTCGCGCAGGACTCGCGCGATCTCATCTGCCCGAATTTGAGCCATACTGTGACGTTTTCTCTAAAGGAACTTTTTTACGACCGCACAAGACGGCCGCGCATCGCCTGCAATCGGCCGCGCACCGAACCGTCATAAGCTACTGAACCGACATGCGCGACCAGCCCGCCGATCAGCGCTTCGTCAACCGCGTACTTCCCTACCACTTGCTTTCCCGTGGTACGGCCCAACGCGGTTTCAATCTCTCGCCGCAGCGCTTCGTCCAATGGCCGGGCGGAGACCACATTTGCCCGGACAATGCCGCGCCGCTCATCCAACTGCGACTTCAGCGACTCTACAATTTCGCCGATCATCGCCGTCCGCCGGTGATCGATCAGCACATACAGGAAGTTCTTCAGGATCGGCGAAAAACCGAGCTGACCTCCCAACCGCGAAACGGCCGATTTCTTCGTCCGCGCCGAAACGCCGGGGGAAATCAGGATGTTCCGCAGATCCACCGACTCTTCTTGCAATTCCTGGAACGCGCTCAATTTTGCAACCGCGTCATCGGCGGCTTCCAACGTATTCAAAATGTCGCCCAGCGCGCGTGCAAACCGGGATGCGATGGCCATCGACATGGGCTAGTTCAAACCTTTCAGGAAGCCCTGCATGATGCCTGCATCGACTTGCGGAGTCAGTTGGCCGCGCAGCTTTTCTTCGGCCATGCGCAGCGCCAGATCGGCCGCGAAGGTTCTCAACGCTGCCTTTTCGCTCTTGGCCGCCGCCGCCAGTTCACTCTCGGCGTTGGCTTGCACGTTGGCGATCAGCACTTGCGTCTCGGCTTGAATTCTCTCGCCTTCGGCGGCGATATCGGCCTTTGCCTTCGACTTTAGATCGGCGATCTCGGACTCCAGATTTTTCAGCCGTGCTTCCATGGCCGCCGTGCGCTCATTGGCCTGCCGCTGCAACTCGGCGCCTTCCTGCAGCCCCTTGCGAATCTCTTCGTTCCGCCCGGCGAAATAGGCCGGCGCATTCTTGGCAATCAGGTAGCCCAAGCCGCCCGCGAGAATCGCGAAATTCGCCCATTTCCACCAGATGGAAACTTCCTGCGGACCTTCGGATTTGTGCTCCGCCGCGCCGTGCCCTTCGGCGCCTTTGGCCGCGGTTCCATGTTCCTGCGCCAAGGCCCCTGCGGCGGTAAGCGTCAGAATCAACAGCAAGCGCCGCATCATGCGGTCCTCCGCAGAATCGAGGCGACAATCCCATCGGCAATCAGGCCGCTTTCGGCCTCCAGCGATTCCTTCGCCGCACGAACTTCCGTCGCCATTTCCGCCTTGGCAATCGCTATCGCGGAATCGGACTTCGCACGAGCTTCGGCCACCATTCCAGCCTGCTGATCGCGCCACTGTTTCCGCTGCGCTTCGGCTTCCTTGTAGACGTCGTTGCGAGCCGCGTGAATGGCGTCTTCATATTCCTTGGCTTTCGCTTCGGCCCGCGCCATGGCGGCTTCCGCCTGCTTCCGCGCGCCAGTTGTTGCCTCAAACCGTTCCGCCAGAACTTTTTCCAGAGGGGCGAAGAACGTCGCCTTCAGATAAAAATGAAGCAGGAGCAGGAGGAAGAACGTCGGAAGACCTCTCAAAACGATCTCGCCGAGCGCGTGTAACGTGGCTTCCATTGGTTTTTCTAAGATGCCGGCCGGGGTAAACGGTACCGGGGCGGGCAAAATTCAAGTTAACATATTGCACTAAGCTCTAGCAACAAACCGGCATAGAGTTGTCCCGTATTGGCGGGCAATATCGGGCAATTGGAGCTCCCGTTGCGCCCACCCTCCGGCCGCCGTTCCGCACGCCTGCCGCCGGGTCGCCGAATCGGCCAACCAGAGCATCAGTGCCGCCAATTGCTCTTCCTCCTGCAAGCCCGTTGCAACGCGCGGACAGCCGGCGATTGGTAATCCGGTATTCTCCGGCGTATCGGAAACAATCACCGGCCGGTGCAGCCCCATCCACCTCGCCGTCATTCCGGAACTCTCGCCGCCGCCCGGATACCGCAGATTCACGCCCACATCGCAGGCTGCCGTTCGCATTTGAAAGGCATCTTCCGGCAAATGCTCCTCCCGCACGATCCCTGGCCGATGCAAAAACGGTTCGATCGCCCGCGCCAGATCGCTCGATCCGATTTCGCCGCCCAGTAGCAGCCAAACGTCGTTCCGGACCGCCCGCAGCCGTTCAAACACTCGCAACACCGCCATCACGCGCTTGGATTCCCGCAAATACCCCATTACGCCGAATAGGGTGTGGGAAGGATAGGCCCCGTGCGCGGCGCGCCACCGTTCGACTTCGATCGAATCCACCGGGGGACAAGGCAGCGGCAAATGCGGAATGATCGTGATTTCAGCTCCGGGCGCCTCGCGCCGTACCATTTCCGCGGCGCCTTCATTGTGCACGATCACCCCCAGCGACCGCTCCGCCAATCGCTTCAACATCGGCCATCGAAAGTACCGCTCATCGGAGGCCGACCGCGACCGTTCCGCCCAAAAACTCTCCGCCATTCCACGATGCCAGCCGCCGTAGCAGTAGACAAATTCTTCGATATACGCTTCCCGAGATAGAGCGCCCAGATGGAAATGGTGCAGAACGGCGTCGTGCAAAACCACAACGCCCGGCCGCGACAGCGCGCGCCGGTAGATATCGGCGTGCAGGCCATTGTTCCCCATGTGGTACAGGTTCACGTCGCCATCCGCGCCGACAATTACGTCGCCCGCCAGCGCGCCTAGCAGGGCCGCCGAGTAATCGGCCACGCCGGACCGGACCGGCGGCAGCGGCGAAAAGAACCCAATCTTCAAAGCAGCACCTTCCGCGAACCGAATAAAGCGGTACCGACGCGAACCATCGTCGAACCTTCCTCGATTGCCACTTCCAAGTCGTGCGACATACCCATGGATAACTGCGCTAGCCCGTGCTCGTCGGCCAGCGCGCGCAGCCGCCGGAAATAAGGCCGCGCGACTTCCGGGTCGTCCGACCAAGGCGGCATCGTCATCAAGCCCTTCAATTGCAGCGAGGGTTCCGCGGCAATTGCGTCGATCACCGAGCGCAACTCATCCGGCGCCGCGCCGTGCTTGGCATCCTCCTCCGAAAGCTTTACTTCGATCATGACTTCGAGCGGCTGGCCCGTCTCACCGAGCCGCCGTGCCAGCTTCGGCGAGTCGACTGTCTGGATCATCTGGAACATCTCGGCGGCCTTGCGCGATTTGTTCGATTGCAAATGCCCGATTAAATGGAACTGCGCGCCATGGCATCCGGAAGTATGCGGGAACTTCCGCTCAAATTCCTGCACGTAGTTCTCCCCGAACTCGCGCATGCCCAGCGAATACGCCTCCAGCAGCGTTTCCACCGGGAACACCTTGGTCACCGCGAGCAGCGTGATTTCTTCGGGCTTGCGCCCGGCGCGTTGCGCCGCCCGTTCGATCCGCTCCCGCACCGTCTCCCAGCGATCCGATAAACCCATCCGTCCCCATTCTATAATCCGGTTAGTGCCAAGACCCGCTACGCGGGCCGCGCGGAGTCAGCCCGCCAGCGTTCAGGCCGCGATTGAAGCCTTTCTCGCCGCCGCCCGCCAACCGGTCCTTCAAGAACCTGGAGAACTTCCGTTCTCCATTCAACCCGGAAATTTTGAACATGTTCAAAAATCGGGGGTCGTTCTCGTTTCCGCTTGGGACGAATCCCGCCAACTCCACCGCCGAGCCGTCGGTGTCGCCGAGGAACGATCCGGCCGCCTGACGCTGACAATCGAAAAGTTCGGCGGCCGAGCCGGTCAGTTGCTGCTTTACGACGAGTCCAAACCGTCGTCGGCCCCGTTGCGCAAGCAAAGCGAGCGGCATCATTTCCGGGAACATCTTCGCGGAATGCTGCGCAAGCAGTTCCCCGGCTGGCGTCTGCTCGACCTTTCCGCCGATCTCGATTTGGAGCACAGCCTCTCGGCCAACTATCCGCGCGCTCTCTTGCGAAAGGGGCAGGCCGGAATGGCCGCCATCGGCGCCGCTCCCGGCCCGGCCGATCCCACGCTCGCACTCACTTACGGGCTCATTTGGCTCGATTATTTGCGCCGCCGCGAACCGGAACTCAAAATCGAAACCCTTGCGCTGTTTCTTCCCGAGCCCGCTCTCACCGCCACCGCCCTTCGCCTCAAGTGGCTCAAAGGCGCTAGCTTCCGATTGTTCACCTATACAGCGGAACTCGATCCGAACGATTGCGGAAATCTCCACACCGAGTTGCGGCCCGCCGACACTGCTAGCGGCATGCGATTCCGCGGGCTGGAGATTCCCGATTGTGCACCAGGCGAGTTGGCGGCAGTCATCGCCGAAATGGCGCGCCTCCGAGATTCGGCATCACCGGATCGTCTAAACCCGCTCTACACGCGCCGGCCGGAAGGATGGCTTGAAAGCCAGATTCGCGAACAGTTGGACGCGGTCGACGCCGCGCTGGAACCGGCCCCGCTCTACGGGCAAGTGGTCTCGATTGCCGGCGTCGACCGCGGCATTGCCGATATTCTCGCCGTGGACTTCCATGGCCGCCTGGCCGTCCTTGAAATCAAGGCCGAAGAGGATATCCATTTACCGTTACAGGCCTTGGATTACTGGATGCGCATCGCGCACCACGCCGCCCAGGGCGACTTTCGACCGCGCGGCTATTTCCCGGGCACAGAACTTCGAACCGATCCGCCGCGTCTGCTATTGGTTGCTCCGGCCCTTTGTTTTCATCCAACAACGGAAACGATCCTCCGGTTTTTCTCGTCTGACATACCGGTGGAGCGTATTGGGCTCGCGTTAGAATGGCGCCAGCGGGTCCGTGTGCTCTTCCGCTACTAATCCAATGGTCAACTCCTTCCTTGCGACAATCGGCAAAGCGATTCGCTCGGTCAATCCCGACGAAGTTCGCTCCATGGCGGATCGCCCTATCAACATTGGCCTGATGGCCACGAGCGAAACCCGCTTGAACGAAATGTGGTTCTGGCTGGCGCCCGCGGAAATCTCGGAGGCCAAGCGGCAGACGCTGGCCGGGCTGGTTCATCCGCTGGGGCCCGAACTGCCGGGAATGCCGCCCCCGCCGTCTAAAGTGGACGTAGAAATCTGGGAAAACGGCATGCGCGGCAAACCGCCGCACGCCTTCGTTTACTACCCCAACAACCAGCAAAGGACGGTCGACGAAATCCTCGAAAAGCATGAGGATCTGGGCCTGCCGCTGAGCCGGCATTTCCTGCCCTTCCGGAAATCCGTCGCCGATAAAATCGTGAATTCGATCTGTAACGAGAACGTGATGTTCTCGATTACGACATCGCTGCCCAACATCGTCCCCAACATCTTCAGCCTGCCGCTGGCGGTGGGCGAATTCGCCAGCGATACGGCGTTTCTCACCATAAATCAGCTAAGAATGGCGTTCCTGCTGGCCGGAGCGCACGACCATCCGATCGGCTACCGGCAGCAGAAAGCCCAAGTCGCCAGCGTGATTGCCGGCGCTTTCGGCTGGCGCGCCATCGCCCGCGAAGCCGTCAGCAAGATTCCGTTCGGAGGCGGCGTAATCGGCAAGGCCGGCATCGCTTACGCGGGAACGTGGGTCGTGGGGAGGTCGCTCGAGCGGCTTTATAAACTCGGGGGAAATCTCACCCACGCCGAGCGCAAAAACACGTATTCCGAGGGCTTGCACCGCGGCAAAATGATCGCAGAAAAAATGATGGAGGCATTCCGGGGCGCGCGTGTGAAAAAGTAGTAGCGTGGCGACTGTTACGATTTACTCCGATTTGCAGTGCGGCGATTGCATGCGTTTTAACGTCATGCTGGAAGAGTCGCTACTCCCCAAATACCGGGGGCGCGTGAAGTTTGTGCATCGGGATTTTCCGCTTCCCAAACACACTTGGGCTCGCGAGGCGGCCATCATCGGCCGAAGTTTCGATGAGATCGCTTGCGGGCTCTCCGGGGGCTGGCGGACTTACATCTTGAACCGGATCAAATCGACGGCTCCGGAGACTCTTGGCGACCGCGTTCGAGAGTATGCGGGGGAACTCGGGATTGATGTCGAAAGGATATTGGGCGGGTTGGCCGATTCCAAATTGGAAGCCGCCGTTGAGGCCGAATTCCGGGAGGGGCAGGCGCGCGGGGTGACACGGACGCCGACCGTTTTCGTCAACGGCCAACCGTTCATTGAGGAGTTCACGCTGGAGGAAATCTCGGCCGCGATCGATCACGCCTTGGAACAATCCCGGCCAGTGGCGATCGTGACCGGCGCGAGCCGCGGAATCGGGCGGGGCATTGCCATCGAGCTTTCCAAAACCCATCAAGTCGTGGCCACGTACCGGGGAAGGCTGGACGCCGCCGAATCGCTGGCGGCCGAGACGGGCGCGGCGATTTTCCAATGCGACGTTGGAAACCGCGATGACCGGCAGGGATTGTTGGCGTTCACGCGGGAGAGGTTCGGGCGTTTGGATTTGCTGATCAACAACGCGGGAATGGCGCAGCGCGAGCGGAACGATGTTTTGCAGGCCTCGGAAGCCAGTTTCGACGAACTGATCAACACGAATCTCAAAGGCCCGCATTTTCTGACGCAGGCGGCGGCGCGGTGGATGGTGGAGCAGGGCGGAGGGCGGATCGCCTTCGTCACGTCGATTAGTTCGTACGCGGCGTCGGTAAACCGGGCGGAGTACTGCATTTCCAAGGCCGGGCTGAGCATGAGCGTAGCGTTGTTTGCCACCCGTTTGGCTAACAGCAATGTCCAGGTTTTTGAGATCCGGCCGGGGATTATTCGGACCGATATGATTTCGGCCGTGGAAGGTGTATATGAAGAGAAGATCGCCAACGGGCTGCTGCCGCAGCGGCGAATGGGGGAGTCCTCCGATATCGCCAAGACCGTCCGGGCGATTGCCGATGGGTTGCTGGATTACTCCACGGGCCAGGTTTTAAACGTCGACGGGGGGTTCCATCTGCGAAGCCTTTAGCAGCGGCGCCCCTGTGGTATAAAAGGGGATTCGTAACGGAGGGTTTGATGAGCGCTGCAGCGGAACAAAAGGGCTTTTACGGCTGGTGGATATCGATTGCCGCCTTTTTCACGTTCGGATTGGCGGTGGGAATTCCTTACTACGGTATGGGGTTCTACTACGACTACTATCAGAAGGAATTTGGCTGGTCGCGCCCCGACATCACCCTTGGCTTCCCGCTGGCCGTAATTCTGACCCTTTGGGTGGGGCCGGTCATTATGCACCGCTACAGCCCGCGACTGCTGATGATGATTGGCGCCGGGTTGACGGCTTCGGCGTTCATCGGGTTCAGCATGATGAAAGGGAATCTGTGGTTCTACTACGCGATGTGGGCGCTGTATACGGTGGGCTACATTCTCTCCGGACCGATCGCGCATCAGATCATCATTTCGCAGTGGTTTAAGCGGCACCGCGGGAAGGCCATGGCGGCCACCTATCTGGGCGTAGGCGTGTTCGGCGGACTCGTGGTGAAGTTCTTCGCGGCGCCGATTACGCAGGCCACGAACTTCCAGAACGCCCTGTTCTGGACGGGCATTGCGGTGCTGTTGGTGATTCCGATTGCGTTCTTCGTGTTGAAGGACAAGCCTTCCGATATCGGGCAGACGCCGGATGGCATGCCGGTGGCGCCGAGTGAAATTCCGCCGCCGCCGCGGTCCATTAGCGATTTGATGCAACAGCCCGCGTTCTGGCTTTTGATGGTGGGGAGCCTTTGCTCGATTGGCGCGATTGGCTCGATTAATTTCCATATGAAGCTGGTGTTCAAGGACCAGGGGTTTACCGACCAGAAGACGCTGGACGCGATCTTCGGCAACGCAAACCTTTGCATCCTGTTCTCGTCGATCGGCGGGCGGCTGGCGATGGGCTACCTAGCCGATAAGTTTTCAAAGAAGTATGTGATGGTCACTACTTATTTCCTGGTGGCGGCGACGATTCCATTGCTGTTCCTGGTGCGGCCGGAGACGCCCGAATACGTCTATCTGTTCGCCATCCTTTTCGGATTCGGCATGGGCGCCGACTACATGCTGATCCCGCTTATGGCCGCCGAACAGTTCGGCGTCAACACGCTGGCGCGCGCGATGGCGATAATACTGCCGGCCGATACGATCGGCCAGACGTGGTTCCCCTACCTGGTGTCGCAGATACGGGAAGCGGCGGGCAGTTATGGCACTGCGCTTAACATAGTATTTGCGATGGCCGCGCTGGGAGCCACAGCGATCTTTATGCTGCCTTCGCACGGAAAAAAAGATGAAGCATTTCTCGTACAAGAACCTGGACCAGCTAAAGCAGGAAGCTGAAGCGCGGACGCAGTTTGTCCGCTTTGAGGCCGATAAAGAGAAGCTGAAGCAACTGCTGGGGCGAAAGGTTCCAGTCGGCAACGGGATCACCCTAGGGAACTCGATGGCGATCCATCCGATGGAGGGATGCGATTCGGATCCGGACGGGAATCCCGGCGAACTGACTTGGCGGCGATACGAGCGGTTTGCTGCCGGCGGGGCCAAGCTCGTTTGGTTTGAGGCGACGGCGGTTCGCAAAGATGGACGCGCCAATCCGCGGCAGCTTTGGCTAAACCACGAGAACGTCGACGAATACGCCAGGCTGCTGGAGCGCATACTGGAGATTCACAAAGAGCGCTTCGGGACAACGGATGATTTGGTGATTCCGATACAGTTGACGCACTCGGGCCGCTATTCGTATCCGAACCGGATCATCGCGTATCACAACCCGCTCATCGACGCGAAGACGAGTACGCCGGCGTCGCAGGCGCCGATCAGCGATGAAGAATTGGAAGAGCTGGAAGACGCCTATCTGGATACGGCGAAACTGGCATGGCGGGCCGGGTTCCGCGCTATCGATCTAAAAGTAACGCACGGCTATCTACTGTCGGAATTGATGGGCGCAAAGACGCGGGAGGGACGCTACGGAGGATCGCTGGAGAACCGGACCCGCTTCATCCGCAACGTCATTGAGAAAGTAAAGGCGGAGTTCGACGGCGAAATGCTGATCGGGATGCGGCTGGGCTGTTTCGACAGTGTGCCGTACCGGAAGAACGAACAAACGACGCTAGGCGAGCCACTGCCGTACGAAACGCCATATCCTTACGGCTGGGGCGTGAACCCCGATGATCCGCTTTCCGAAGATCTAACCGAAGTGAAGCAGGCGATTGGCTGGTTCAAGGAGTGGGGCGTTCAGTTGTTAAACGTCTCCATCGGCTGCCCCTACTACAATCCGCACATCGGCCGTCCGTTTGAGAAGCCCGATGAAGGTAACTACGAAATGCCGGAGCACCCACTGATGGGCGTGGACCGCCACTTCCGTATTTCGGGCGAGCTGCAGCAGACGTTCCCCGATTTGCCGATGGTAGGCACCGGATATAGCTGGCTGCAGATCTATGCGTTGAACGCCGCCGCGCGCAACATTGAGCTAGGGCGTATTCGTATTTTTGGTATTGGCCGGAATGCCCTTAGCTACCCCGACTTTGCCGTGGATGCGCTGGAAAAAGGCGAGTTGGACGAGATACGGGTTTGCAAGACGCTCACCTACTGCACGTTCCTGATGCGGCAGAAAAACCATCCACTGGGGCAGTTCCCGGCCGGGTGCCCGCCGTTCGATAAATCCGGTTACGGGGCGATCATGAAGCAGGCCCGCGAAGCGTACCGTACCGCACAGAAATGACAAGAAGAGATGTTTTGGCCGCGGGGGCGCTGGCCGCAGCCGCGCAAGGTGCGACTGCGCCGGCGCTGCCGGCTTCTAAAATCGAAGCCCTGGATAAGGCAATTGACACTTACCTGGACCGTCAGATTACCGATAAGGCGCACCGTTATTTCGGAACTTACGCGAGCGACGAAGGGCTCTACTACGGCTCAACGCCGCCCAGCCTGATCGACGGTTATCTGACGGCTCTGGTCATCCCGCAGTCGCGCCACTACAAGAGTGCGCGAGTGGCCGAACGGCTCCAAATGGCGGCGCAGGCGTTTGGGAATATGCAGACCAAGGATGGCAATTGGAATCTGCCTATCACGAACTTCAACTCGCCGCCCGATACAGCCTTCATCATGCAGGGTATTTCGGTGACGCTGATGAATGCCCGGCAGTACGGATTCCCCGATCTGGAACGGTGGCTGATGCCCGCGGTTCAAAGAGCCGGGGATGGGTTGGTACGGGGCGGCATCCACACGCCGAATCATCGATGGGTGGCGTGTTCGGCTTTGGCCGGATTGCACAAGCTTTACGGAGAGCAGAAATACGCGCGGCGAATCGAGCAGTGGCTGGCGGAGGGGATCGATCAGGACGAGGACGGGCAGTACACGGAGCGGTCGACGATCGGGTACAACGGCGTCAATAACCGGGCGCTGATGCTGGTTGCCGATTGGATGAACCGGCCCGAGCTATTGGAGCCGGTCCGGAAGAATCTGGACGCGTCGCTGTATCTGCTGCATGCGGATGGGGAAGTGGTCACCGAGATTTCGCGGCGGCAGGATCTGAACCAGCGGGGCACGTTGTTCAACCACTGGCCGCCATTGGCTTACCTCGCCTGGAAGGACGGTAACGGGCAGTACGCCACGCTGGCGCGCCAGTTTGAACCGGTGTACGGCGCGGCGTCCTACCTGCTGCGCTGGCCGCAATTCCTGACCGGATTGCCGGCGAGCCAGCCGCTGCCGGATAACTATGAGAAGCAGTTCCCGTCGATCGGGCTGACTCGAATTCGCCGCGGACCGAAGAGCATCAGCATTCTACGGGGCACCGACCGCTTCCTCACCTACCGGCATGGCGGAGTGGTCATTAACGCTATCCGTTTCGCTTCGGCCTTTTTTGGACGGGGACAGTTTGTGGCAAAGACAGTTACTCGTACCGAAGGCGGCTATGTGATGACGCAGGAGTTGGAGGCGGCCTACTACCAGCCGTTGGATCCGCCGCGGAAAATCACGACCGAGACTTATGACACCACCCGCAGGGAGCGGAAGCGGACCGAAGTATGCAAGCTCAACTATCGCGTGACCGTAACCGAGACGAAGGATGGATGCCGCCTGCGGATAGAGGCCAATGGGACAGACGAAGTGCCGTTGAGCGTGGAATTGAATCTGCGGGAAGGCGTGGCGGTGAACGGCGCGGAGAAGTTGGCGCAGCCCAAGGACGTGTGGGTAACCAAGACGGGCGGTTTTGCGGAACTGTCGGCCGGGGGAGCCCAGGTGCGTATCGGACCGGGGCTGGGAGAGCACCGGTACGTAGCGGTTCGGGGCGGACGGCCGCCGTTAGACGGCCCGAGCCTGTTCGTCACGGGATTTACCCCGTTCGACCACACAATTGAACTTAAGGCAGTTCTCTAACCAAATCTTCATCTGAATTCGGTATCATAGTGACGATGGACAAACCCGCCCACCCATTTCGAAATTTGGGATTGAGTGCGGTCGCGTTGTGTCTGGCTGCGTCGTTTGGGCTATCTGTTCCGGCTGCGCAAACCACGGATCGAGTCACCCGGCAGCAGCAACGCTCGCGGGTGCAGCGCCATCCGCGGCAGCGCATTTGCCCCAGCGTTTCGCAAGAGCCGTGTGCGCTCCACATATCGTTCGCTAAAAAGCTAAAGCTGTCGGACCCGCCGCCGGTCCAAATTTCCGCGGCGATCCGTCCGGAGTTCGAGCCGCTGGAGCTTATAATCTTGCCCGTGGCGGCGCCACCGGGCCAGGAACCTGTTTTCCCCTCCGCTCTTCCCCGTCCGCCCCCCTCTTTCGCATAGTCCCGTTCGCTCCTTTTTTCCCCACCCACCTATAAACCAGAACCCACAGGGTCCAGGAGTCTCTATGCGTAATCTTGTCTCCGGATACACGAAATTCCGCGAGGAAGTGTATCCCGATCATAAGGAACACTTTGCCCGTTTAGCCAACGCGCAAAACCCCGAAACTTTATTTATTACCTGCGCCGACAGCCGGATCGAACCGTCTTTGCTGCTGCAGACGAAGCCCGGCGATCTGTTCATTTGCCGGAATGCCGGCAACATTGTACCGGCACACGGCGACCGGAATGGAGGCGTTTCCGCGACGATAGAATATGCGGCTAGCGTTCTGAAGGTTCGCAATATCATCGTTTGCGGCCATTCCGATTGCGGCGTGATGCGTGGACTGCTGCATCCGGATAAAGTCGCCAAGCTGGAAGACGTCTCTCGTTGGCTTCGCTTTGGAGCCCGGGCACAGGCGATCGTGAATCAGACCTGCGACGACGGCTATTCCGAGCACGACAAAATGATGGAAATGGCGCGGCAGAATGTGCTCGCTCAGTTGGACCATCTGCGGACACATCCGGCCGTGGCGGCAGCGATGGTTTCGCGCGGGCTTCAGTTGCACGGATGGATGTACAACATCGAGCACGGAGAGATTCAGGCCTGGTGCGCGGAACAGAAGTCCTTCCTGCCGTTGGAGACCTTTCCCATTCGGGAACCGGAGTTAGCAGCGGTTTAGGCCGGAGCAAATTCGTATGCAGAAACAGTTCCTGGGAGCGGACCTGCTCGGGTCCGTCGTAGTCTTTCTTGTCGCATTACCGCTTTGTATGGGCATTGCCATCGCCTCCGGCGTTCCGCCGGCGGCGGGGTTGCTGACCGGCATCATTGGCGGAATTGTCGTGGGCTCACTGTCGGGATGTCCGCTGCAAGTCAGCGGACCGGCGGCGGGCCTTTCCGTCATCGTTTACCAGATGATTCAAGAGCACGGCATCGCGATGTTGGGCCCGATTGTTCTGTTCGCGGGACTGATACAAGCAGTGGCGGGAGTTCTAAAGGCCGGACAATTGTTCCGCTCGATCTCGCCAGCCGTGATCCAAGGCATGCTGGCGGGGATCGGGGCATTGATCTTCGCCGCCCAGCTCCATGTAATGGTGGACCATACGCCGAAATCCACTGGACTGGCGAATTTTGCCGCCATTCCCGAATCGGTGATGCTATTGTTCCAGGATTTGGATCACGATCACCACATGGCGGCCATCGTCGGATTTCTGACGCTCGGCGTGATGCTCGGCTGGACGTTCCTGGCCAAAGGGAAGCTGAAAGCGATACCGGGCGCGCTGATCGGCGTTATCGCGGGCACGAGCCTGGCGCAGTGGGGGCAGTGGCAGATCCACTACGTTAAGCTTCCGGCGAACCTGGGAGAAAGCATGAAGTTCACGCATCCGGGGGACTTGCTGGGTCTGTTTTCGATGGAGATCTTCTGGGAGGCGCTGGCGCTAGCGTTCATTGCGAGCGCCGAGACGCTGCTGTCTGCGGCAGCGGTGGATAAGATGGCCAAGGGCCAGCAGAAGACCAATTACGACCGGGAACTGCTGTCTCAGGGCATCGGGAACTCGCTGTGCGGATTGGTTGGTTCGCTGCCGATGACCGGCGTGATCGTCCGATCGGCCGCAAATGTGAACGCGGGTTCGAAGACGCGAATGGCGGCGATTTTCCATGGCGTTTGGCTGTTAATTCTTGTGCTTGTGTTCCCGTTCGTGTTGGAACTTGTGCCGACGGCGAGCTTGGCGGCGATTCTGGTCTTCACCGGTATCAAGCTGCTCGATCTGCCCACATTCCGTCACTTGAACCGATATGGCTGGGACACGGCGGCGATCGCCGCGATAACGACCGTTACTATCGTGTGCTCCAGTCTGTTGACGGGCATTGTGATCGGCATTGCGCTCTCTGTCTTAAAGCTGCTTTGGGCAATCTCGAACCTGGAAGTTACCGTGGATCGAGACCCCCTTAGCGACCGGGTTGATGTGCAATTCAAGGGTTCGGCCAGCTTTGTCAATTTGCCGCGATTCAGCGATGCTTTGGAATCTCTGCCGGAACGGGGCGAGGTGTATGTGCACGTCCGGGGATTAAACTACATCGACCACGCGGCAATGGAATCGCTGTCGAATTGGGAAAAGACGCGAAGCCAACGAGGCAGCCACATCCATGTGGAGTGGGACGAGCTGATGAACTTCTACAACGAGAAGAACGGTCCGGCAAAGCCCGCGCGGGTGGAAACTCCGATACACTGAGGGCCTTGGAGGCTGCAAGATGAAGCGACGAATTTTCGGCCTGTCAGCCTTGGCGACGGGCGGAATGGCGATTGCGCAGAAATCGAAGTTCAACCTGCCCGTTCCGTACGCCACGCCGTCGGCCAACAACCGGCCGCAAGTGGTGGGAAAACCGGACAGCGCCAAGCTCAATGTGCCGGCGGGGTTCTCGGTGGAGGAGTTCGCCACCGGCGACTTCGCGCGGCCGCGAATCATGATTCATGGCCCGTCACAAGAGATCATCCTGAGCGACACCGTTCCCAATGGTACGGTCTTCGTTTTGAGCAAAGACGGCAAGACGAAGAAAAAGATCATCGAAGGGCTGGAAAAGCCATTCGGGCTGGCGTTGTTCCAGGGCTTTCTGTATGTTGGCGAGCCAGGTTCGATCAAGCGTTACGCCTACGACGCCAAGGCGCAGACGGCGGGGAAGGGCACGGAGATTATCAGCTATGCGGGCCTGGAGAAGGGCCACAATACGCGTACGCTGCTGATTGACGAGAAGGCAAGCAAGCTCTACGTGACCGTCGGCTCGGAATCCAATTCGACTCCGGGCGAAGATCCTCGGCGCGCGGCCATTCATCAATACAACCTGGACGGAAGCGGGCATGTGGTGATCGCCACGGGCACGCGGAATCCGGTGGGGATGCACTTCTATCCCGGGACGACCGACATTTGGGCGGCGGTTCAGGAGCGCGACACCTTAGGCGACGACCTGGTGCCGGACTACTTCACCAAAATCCAAAAGGGCGCTTTCTACGGCTGGCCGTATGCCTACATCGGCCAGAATGAAGACCCGATGAACAAGGGCAAGGGCCCGGAGATGGTGAAGAAGGCCATCGAGCCGGACATGATTCTGGGCGCGCACGTGGCGGTGCTGGATTTTGCGTTTTATACGGGCAAGATGTTCCCGGCAAAGTACCAGGGCGGCGCGTTTATCTGCCTGCACGGCTCGTGGAACCGGGCGCAGCGAGTCGGCTACAACGTGGTTTTCGTTCCGTTCAAGAACCGCAAGATCGCCGGACCAAGGGAGGACTTCCTGACGGGATGGCTGCTCGATCCAAACAAGCGCGAAGTTTGGGGCCGGCCCGTGGGCCTGCTGCAACAGCCCGACGGCAGCCTGCTGCTCAGCGAAGACGGCGGTAACAAGGTTTGGCGCATCTCCTACAAGGGCTGATCGCGGCCGTTTTGATTGCAAACACTGCCGTTGCGCAGGACAAACCGTTCTCGCACCGGCAGCACTTGTCTTTGAAGCTCGCGTGTACAACCTGCCATGCGTCCGTGACGTCGAGCACCAAAGCGTCGGATAACAATCTGCCGTCGACGGCCGTGTGTGCGTCGTGCCATACCGACCGGCGGCAAGTGCGGGCGGCGAAGGCGCGACGCGTGGACCACTTCAACCACCAATTCCACGCGAAGTTCGGAAACATTGCGCCGGTGCTGCGAGCGTCGATTGCATCGAAGCAGCATTTATCGCCGCGGCCTCCAACGCACTTGGAGACTACGAACGCGTGCGCCGGATGTCATCACGGAATTGAACAGTCGGAAGATCCGGCCGCGGCAAGTGTATTCCCGCCGATGGCCGACTGCCTGGTCTGCCACAACAAAATGGACCCGCCGTTTTCCTGTGAGAAGTGTCACAACAACGTTCCGGCATTGAAGCCCGCGAGCCATAGTTCGGACTTCTTAGACAAGCACAACCGGATGAAGGCGGCGCTGGACAAGACGGAGTGCTTCACCTGCCATGGAAAACAATTCACCTGTCTTGGCTGCCACTAGTGTAGCGAGCGGGTACTCGAAGCCATTGGCCGAGGACCACGCCAGTGTGGCCACTTATAGCTGCAACGGGCGATTATTCCCGTGTCCTGGCTGCCATTCGTTGCATCCAAGCGGGTATGAATAACCCACTCGAAGGAAAAACCGCTCTAATAACCGGCGCATCAAGAGGTATCGGCGCGGCGATCGCCAAGCGGCTGGCGAGCGATGGCGCGAATGTCGCAATCACTTATGCGACTTCACCGGATAAGGCAAAGGAGGTCGTGTCCGCTATCGAAGCCGCCGGCGGAAAGGCTATCGCGATCAAGGCTGACAGTGCGAACCCGCTGGAGGTGCAGCAGGCCGTGAAGGCGACGGTGAGTGAGTTTGGCGGTATCGACATTCTGGTGAATAATGCCGGCGTTGCGGCGCTGGCGCCGGTGGGCGACTTTACGCTGGAAGATTTCGACCGCCTTGTCGCAATCAATATTCGCGGGGTGTTCGTGGCGTCGCAGGAAGCGTCCCGGCATATGGGGGAAGGGGGAAGGATTATCACAATCGGCAGCACCAACGGCGAGCGAGTGTCTTTCGCGGGCGGGAGCGTCTATGCCATGACCAAGGCCGCTATCAAGGGACTGACGAAGGGCCTGGCCCGCGACTTGGGACCGCGTAAAATTACGGTCAACAATGTCGAGCCCGGACCGGTCGACACCGATATGAACCCCGCCGATGGGCCGTTCGCGGAAACCCTGAAGGCAACGCTGGCGATTCAGCGATACGCTGCCGCGGATGAGATTGCCGGGATGGTAGCCTACCTCGCCGGACCGGAGGCAGGCTACATCACGGGCGCTAGTTTACTGATTGACGGCGGGTACGCCGCGTAATCACCACTTAAACCGAAGGGCCGACTGCATGGTGCGCTGTCCGCCGATGGTGGACGAGATCAGCCCATTCACGACGAACTGCTTGCCGAACATGAAGTCGTACTGGATCTGGCTGGGCCCGCGGAGAATCTTGCGGCCGCTGTCACCCCACTTGTCGAGAGAATCGGTATAAGCGGACGAATTCGCATGCATTCAAGCTAGTGACTGCATGTGAATTCCTGACCAATTTACAGTAAAGGTTCTGATACCCTCAGGCGTCGAGGTCGAGACGGCCGGTGCTGTCCCCGAAAGTTTCGGTGGGCACACCGACACGGTCAAGCATGTTGACGAAGAGATTCGCAGCGGGCGTCATGGCCTTGGCGGCCACGTGGCGGCCGCCCTTCTGCCCTCCGGCGTGGCCGGCGACCACCAGCGGGAGGTTGTGGTTCGAATGCTGGTTGCCGTCGCTCAGCGCGGCACCGTAAAGAATCGTCGAGTGGTCGAGCAGCGTGCCGTCGCCGTCGGGCGTCGCTTTCAAGCGCTCCAGGAAGTAAGAGAAAAGCTCAACGTGGAAGCAGTTAATCTTGGTGACCTTCTCGATGAAATCGGGGTGGCCACGGTGATGCGTAAGCGGATGGTGCGGATCGGGGACGCCGATTTCGGGATAGGTACGGACGCTGCCTTCGCGGCCGAGCATCATCGTAGAGACGCGGGAGATGTCCGACTGGAAGGCGACGACCTGCAGATCGAACATCAGCTTGACGTATTCGGCATAGGCGAAGGGAATGCCGGAGGGTTTTTCACCGAGCGGGATTTCCGGGTCTTTTTCGGCCTTTTCGATGCGCGTTTCCACTTCGCGGATCGAGGTGAGGTACTCGTCCATCTTGCGCTTGTCCTGCGCGCCGAGGCTCCCGACGAGGGTCTTGGTGTTTTCGCGGGTGAGATCAAGAATGCTCTTTTTGTAGAGGGCGCGGCGGGCGCGCGTGGCGGGGTCAAGACTGGGGTCGACGGTACCGAAGAGGCGCTCGAAGACCGAACGGGGATTGACTTCGACGGCGAGCGGAGTCTCTTCGTTCTTCCAAGAGAGGCTGTTGGTGTAAGCGCAACTGGAACCGGTGTCACAGTTGCCGATCATGCGGGCGTCCTCGCAGCCGATTTGGAGCGAAGGAACGCGTGTTTCGGTGGCGAACTTCTGGGCGGCGATCTGATCGAACGTAACGCCCGCGCGGACATCGGCGCCGGCGGTGTATTTGGGCGGTGCGCAGGACAGGAAGCTGCCCGATGCTTTCGCGTGGCCGCCGCCTTTGGCTTTCTGGGCGGCATGGTTGGAGAGGCCGGAAACGACGACGATATCGTCGCGATACTTTTCCAGCGGCTGGAGAATACGCGTGAAGGCGAAATCCGTACCCGGCTTTTCGATCAACCAATCCTTCATCACGATGCCATTCGGCACATAAACTACGGCCAGGCGCCCGGCGTTTCGTGTCTTTGCCGGGGCAGCCAGCGCGGGCCGCATGGCGTCAAGCAGCGGCATCGCAATGGCCGCGCCCGCACCGCGAAGAAGCATGCGCCGATTGATGTGTTTTCCGCTCAGAAAGTTCATTCCGATTTTGCTCCGCTGACGGGGAGGGCCGCCGCACGACGTTGTTGAAACGGCAGACTCTCCACGATGTTCTGGACGAGTGCCGAAAACTTGTAGTTCTGTGCTGGAAGCTTCGCCGCGATCCCGGAGATCACCATGCGGTCCGGACGTTCCAAGCCGCGACCCAGCGCGTATGTCAATAGTTTATCCGTTAATCCGCGGACATAGGCGTCCCGGCTGTCGTTGAGGCTCGCCTTCAGTTCGACGGGGCCGGAAAAGGTCTTGCCGCTGGGCAGCGTCCCGGTCGCATCGACGGGGAACTTGCCGTCCATGGTGCGCCAGCCGCCGACAGCATCAAAATTTTCCAGGCCGAATCCGAGCGGATCCATGCGCGAGTGACACGAGGCGCAGGCGGGGTTCTTGCGGTGCGCTTCCATCTGTTGACGGAGAGAGGCCGTCTGGCCGACCTTTGTGTCGTCGAGAGATGGTACCGCCGCGGGCGGGGGCGGAGGGGGAGAATTCAGCAGATTCTCGAGAATCCATTTGCCGCGGAGAACGGGCGAAGTGCGCGTCGAGTACGAAGAGATGGTCAGCACGCTACCGTGGGCCAGAACGCCGCCGCCGCGAGGATTTTTGGACATGTCGACACGGCGGAACTCCGGGCCGGCGATCTCCGGGATGCCGTAGAACCTGGCGAGGCGCTCGTTGAGATAGGTGTAGTTCGCGTCGAGCACGTTGAGGACGCTGCCGTCTTCGCGGATCATTTCTTCGAAGAAGAGCTCGGTTTCTCGGCGCATGGCGAAGCGGACGCTGTCGTCGAAATCGGGGAACTTCCCGGGGTCCGGCTTCATGACGTCGATGTTCTTAAATTGAAGCCACTGGCCGGCGAAGTTTTCCGTTAACGCCCGCGCCTTCGGGTCGCGCAGCATGCGCTTGACCTGGGCCTGGAGAACCAATGGCTGGCGCAGGCGGCCCTGGCTGGCCGCGGCAAGGAGTTCGCCGTCCGGCATGCTGCTCCACAGGAAGTAGGAGAGGCGGGAGGCGAGTTCGAACTGGTTCACGGGCGCGTAGGGTTTCTGAGCCGTGACGGGTGTATCGCGCTCAATGCGGAAGAGGAAGTTCGGAGAAACCAGGACGCCCTGCAACGCGGTGGCGATGCCTTCCTGGAAGTTATCGCCCTGCTTGCGGGCGAGGGTGTAGAGCTTGAGGAAAGGCTCCGTCTCGCCTGGCTTCAACGGGCGGCGGAAGGCGCGGCCGGCAAAGGTGTTGACGATAGTCTGGGCGCACGCGGGAGTTTGTTGGGCGCAGACGAAAACGCGTTTGCGGCTTTCGGCCGATGGACCGGTGGTCTGGGTAAACGGGCCGCCGACGTCGAGCGACTCGAAGCGGTTATCAAGGCGAGTTTCGATGCGGTCGGTTTTGATTTTGGTTCCGTACTTCCGAAGCGTCTCGATGTCTTTTTCGGTGAGTTTCCCGCGGGCGGTAATGAGGGGCTCCGGCGGACGTTTGGAAGGATCCGGGCCGCCGTACTTGGGCGGCAGGCCGTGAAAGTTGCGGAGGTAGGTGGCCGAGAGAAGGTGTTCGCCGGCGGTCACGTGGGTACGGACCTCGACGATCTGGCCTTCGAGATCGGTGGCGTCAACTTCCCAGTCCTTGATCATCTTGCCATCGATCCAGAACGCGGGCGTGGCGGCTTCCGACTGATTCGGCCGGTGTCCGTTCAGCACGATGCGGAAGCTGTATTCGCCGTCAACCGGGAAACGGTGCAGGACGTGGAAGGAGTGGCGGGTGCTGAGCCCCGACTCATCGTACTTCGACATATCCTTCGGGATGCTGGGCGCGGTGACGACATCGTTGAGACGGACCGGCGCGGAGTAGTGTACGGCCGCGGGCTTCAGCTTTTCCGGTCCATATATTGCAGTGCGGACGGCGCGCTCGGCGGCATAGAGATACTTCTCCAGGAGGACGGGGGAGAGGGTTAGCGCATCGGAGATGTTGTCGAAGCCGAAGGCGGCTTCATCGTTGGGGAAATCGTCGGCGGGGCGGATATCAACCGCGAGAAGGTCGCGGACGGTGTTGTTGTACTCGGTGCGATTCAGACGCCGTGCGGTGACTCGGCCGGGATCAGGCTTGGCGGTGCGATCCTGGCGGGCGAACTCGCTTTCCAAATATTTAGTAATCGCCAGATTGTCCGCGGCGGGCGGCTTCTTCATCGGCGGCGGGGGCATTTCGCCGGTTTTGATTTTGCTGACGACGCGCTCCCAGGTTTCGCGGTTTTCGTCAAAGGAGCGGGCGGTGTCGAAGGCGGCCAGATTGACGTCGCCGTTGCTTGCAGTGGAGTTGTGACAGGCCACGCAGTTCTTTTTTACATAGGCAAAGACGTCGGGAGCATCATAAGCGAACAATCCGCTCGCGAATGCGAAGATGAGGAAATTTTTAACTGGCACGGCCCCGTCTCTAAGCTATCATGTGCGCGCGGGGGTATGCATCCAGCCGGCGGTAAACTCCGCGGGTGCGGGTTCGATCGCGGCGGCGATACCTTCCGGTAGGACGGTTGCCGACAGGGCGCCGGTTACCGGATCGGTGCGGACGCAGGCGGCGACGAGTTTGCCGCGAGCGGCTTCCTCGCCTTTCGCGTTGCGGATAAGGATTCCATAGACCAGGCTCCGTGGGCGGCGCTCCAGAACCAGCAGTTCGACTTCGAACTCTTCTTCGAAGCGGAGCGGTTTTTTGAAGTCGAATTCGGCATGCACACGGGGCCAGCCGACCCCGCCATCGATGATCGGAACTCCGAGCGACTTAAAAAACGCAGTTTCTGCGGATTCGGCATAACGAAAAAAGTTGCTGAAGTGGACGATTCCCATCATGTCGGTTTCGCAGAACTCCACTCTTCGCCGCACGCTGATGCCGTATGCCATGCTTTTCAGTTTGCCACCGCGCTTGACAGAGGGGGCATGGTTGTAAAAGACTTTGGAGTCGATGGGCAAAACATTCTCGGTTCTCGCCGCCTTCTTCCTGAGCCTTGCTGCCTGGGCCGGCGATGAAAACTACAACATTCCTCTCTGGGAAGCCGGCAAGGTGCCGATGGCGGCCGGCGATGGTCCGCTGGATGCGCCGTTCCTGACGGTGTTTGCGCCGCCTGAGAATAAGCGGAATGGCACGTCGGTGGTGATCGCGCCGGGCGGGGGCAACATCATGCTCATGTACGGGGTGGAAGGCATCGAGATCGCCGAACGGTTCAATGATTGGGGTACGACGGCTTTCGTACTTACTTACCGGCTTGCGCCGAAGTATGGCGAACCGGCTCGAGTCTTGGACGGCAACCGCGCGATGCGCGTGGTGCGTTCGCGGGCGAAGGAATTCAAGCTCGATCCGAACAAGATCGCGTTTGCAGGGTTTTCAGCCGGGTCGTCGATGGCGCGTTCCGTGGCGGCAGCGGCGACTCCCGGCGATCCGGGCGCGGCGGATCCAATTGAGCGGCTGGACTCGAAGCCGAACTATCTGGTGATGGTTTATTCGGCCGGTCGACCGACGCCGAACGAGAAGTTGAAGGATTTCCCGCCGACTTACCTGCTGGCGGCGGCGTGGGACCGCGGCGCGGCGAACGGTTCGGCGCAGTTTTTTCTCGAACTCAACAGGGCGGGCGCGGTGGCGGAGATTCACCTTTATCAGAAGGGGCGGCACGGGTTCGGCGCGGCGACGACGAGTCCCGAGTATTCGCCATGGATGGATTCGTTGAAACATTTCCTGAAAGTGGGCGGCTTCTTCGGAGGCGCTAACTAGTCATGCGATTCCTTTTGTTCTTACTCTGCGTTGGCCTATTCGCGGCTGACGCGCCGAAGGTTATTAACGAAGGCTACGGGGATTTCCTGCTGGTGCCGGCGGGTACGTTCAAGATGGGCGATAATTTCGGCGACGGAGAACCGCGCGAACGGCCCGTACACCAGGTTACGTTGGACGCGTTTTATATCGGCAAGTTCGAAGTGACCAATGCGGATTGGAAGAAGTTTCAAGCCGACCCGCTTTATGACGATCCGAAAATATGGCCCAATGGGCGGCCGGTGCCGAAGGATCAGAGCCCCTATTGGACGCAGGCAGTGAACCATGGCGGCGCGACTCCCAATAGCGACAGCTATCCGGTGTTGGGCGTGAACTGGGACGGGGCGACGGCGTACTGTAACTGGCTCAGCATTAAGACCGGGAAGAAGTATCGGCTGCCGACGGAAGCCGAATGGGAGAAAGCCGCGCGCGGCACCGATCAACGGCGCTTCCCGTGGGGCAATTCCATCGATGCTGGGTACGCGAACTATGTCGGCACGCAGAAGTTCGATACGAGCCAGATTGTTGGCTATTTCGACGGCAGCAAGCGCGGAGACTTCCAGACAAAGAACGGCGCATCGCCGTTTGGCGCAATGGACATGGCCGGCAACGTGATGGAGTGGTGCCAGGACTGGTATAGCCGCACCTATTACGAGGTGTCGCCGAAGAAGAATCCGAAAGGGCCGGAGAAGGGGGCGTATCGCGTGCTGCGCGGCGGCTCGTTCTTCGTCGAGTCGCAGGATCTTCGATCCTATGCGCGGTCGGGCGCGTGGCCGTCGTTTCTAGCGTATCGAATGGTGGGATTCCGGCCGGCCCGCAGCGCCGAGTAGGGCACTACCAAACGTGGGTCGCCATAACCGACGGCTGGCCGGGCGTGTTGCCGATCACTTTAACGTGCAGGACGATCTGCACATTTTTGTGCTCCCAGCCGCTGGGCAATTTATCGAGAATCGGGTTTAGCTGGGCCGGATCCGAAACCACCCTTCCGGCGGCTTCCGTTCCGAACTGCTTGACTCCGCCGGCCAAATAGATCATTCCGCCGGCGACGGTATCGCGTATACGGCAGATCATGATGTAGTCGTCGCCCGTTGAACCGTCATCTTTTGCGGTCGCGGCCCAATGATCGGTTCCCGCAGTGTCAACAATCGCGAACTTTCGATCCGAGGATCGCCGGAATTGATAACGCCAATGCTGCGCCATTTCCATCGTCCAGCGATTCGTGATGGCGCCGACCAGGAGTGTTTGCCCCTGGCGCAGATCGGCGAATGGAACGCTCTCCGCCGAGCGAGCCCGAACGGATTGGCCATGCCGCGCCAGCATCGCCGCGACCTCCGTGGTAACGATCATGTCGCCAAATCCGATGAATTGATTGCTGGTTGGCTTGAAATCGCCACCGTCCAGTTCCTTCGCGGGAACGTCGATGGCACGTTGGCCGGGACCCGGCATGGGGCCCAGGCGGTCGTCGGTAAGCTGGTGAGCGCGCCGGGAGGCGAGATAGACAATCGGGTGGCTGATGGCCAGCAGCAGAGGATCCTTGGCGTTGAACACCGGCCCCCAGAATTTTTCAAAACCGGAGTTGGCGAGTTGGTTTCTGCGCCAAGCCACGACACCGAGCGCGGCAGCGGCGGCGCCGGCCAACGGACCGCCAATAAATAAAGCACGGCGGCTTACGGCGGGAGGTTTGGCAATTTCGATCGGCTTTTCGGCTGGCTGAGCGAGGACCGGCGCGCCTGTCACTAGTGACTCATCGCTTCGGAAGCGGAATTCGGGAACGTAGGAGCCGGGCGGAAGCTCGATGGTAACCGGCGTGTTCTTGGACTCTTCGGTCGCATAATACTGAACGAGTCGTTTGCGAACTTCGCGCGCCCCGACGCGGACGATCGTATCTTCGCCCAAGTCGGATTCAGCCGAGCGCCCAAAAACTTCGACGGCCAGCGTGCGTTCTTTGATGGAGGCACCTTCCCCGGCCAATGCCCGGTGGCAAACGTGTTCCAAGAACTGGCGGGAGCGCTTGCTGGCCTGGAACGCCGGGCTGAGAACGATTCGTTCCAGCTCCCGCAGAACCTCTGTGGCAGCCGAGGCGGATATTACGTGAGGCGATGCTAACTGACCCATGACAACGACTGCCTGTATTCTCTATCGTTGATGGCCACTTTGCAAGGGGCTACTTTTGGGGCCGATACACGGTGAAAACACGGTGTATCCCTTGAGGCTCCCGTACTTTCGCGAAGTACTCTGATTGAGGTTACGCACTTCCGCCCGTAGAAACCGCGTACCGAAGCCTGGGGGGCGAAAGGGCCAACGGGGACCTGGCCCTTTCGCTCCCTACAAGTAAAATCGCGCACCGAGCTGAATCAAGCGGGAGAAATTCGCCTGACTGCTGATCAACCCGAATTGTGGGCTGGTGAAGGTGGTGTTGGGGCCGTTGAACATCGGCGTGTTTGTGAAGTTCAGCGCCTCGGCACGGAACTGCGCCTTGATCCGTTCGGTGATACTAAACGTTTTGAACAGCGACACATCCCAGTTCACTTGTCCGGGTCCGCGCAGGGAATTCGTCCGGCTAACATTTCCAAAGGTAAACTGCGGCGCCTGGGAGAACGCGGCCGGGTTGATCCATCCGTCCAGCCGCTGGGCGAACGATTTGTCGACCTGGGCCGAGGCTCCGGTTCCGTTCGGCCGCATATGGGAGGCGCCGATCACGCTGTTGTCGTTCGGCTGTGTGATCGCAAGCGGGTAGCCTGACTGGATTACGCTCACGACGTTCACTGACCAACCGCCCACGGCGTAGTCGGCGAACTTATTGGTGGATAGATACGGCTTGCCTTTGCCGAAGGGGAGTTCATAGGTCGCGGCAAGGGAGAGGCGATTGGGGGAGTGAACGCTCGACAGACCGTATTCGCGGTCCGGAGCGTAGGCGTCCTGCGGTCCGGCGGGCGCCGAGCTGAAGGTATTGCCGGTGGTGCCGTAGGCCATGTCCATGTTCTGGGATCGGGTATACGTCGCCAGGATCGTCATGCCCTGGGAGAATCGCCGCTGCGCTTTGACGTAAACCGAATGGTACAGAGCGCGGTTGGTATCCGAATTGCCGAGGGTAACGGAAGTGAACTGCGGGTGCGGGCGAAGCAGTTGTGACCGCGAGATGGTTGCGCCTGCGACGTTCAGGACGCCGCCCTTGTTGTACATGGGATTCGGAACGGACTGGTTCAAGGCCGGGCCAAGCGAGAGATATTCCGGGGCAAGTTGGTTGATGTTCCGGCCGTCCTGGGCGAGTTGTGAGCTCTTCGATCCCACATAACCCAACGACAGCACGAACGATCCGGGCAACTGGCGCTGGATATCGAACGAGTACTGCTGCACGAAGCCGGAGCGAGCGTTTCCATCGGGGATGGAGAGCCCCTGGCCGATCCCGGTGCTCAGCCCGTCCTTGTTGCCGACCGGTTGAAGGAGTCCGGTGGGGTAGGGGTTGTCGAGCGTCGTAGCCGGCGTGAAATTGTTGTCGTAGCTGGCGATGATCGGAGTCGATTGCGAGTATCCGATTGTCGATTGGAAAGAGAAGGGTAGCGGTGCCCAGAACATTCCATAGCCGCCGCGAATCGCCGTCTTCGACTTCAAAGAGTATGCGAAGCCGACGCGGGGAGAGAGTTTGTTGCCATTCGGATTGCCGGCGTGGATGCCGTTGCCGTTGACGCCGGCGAAGAGTACGCCACCGTAGATTTTGGGGTCGGGCACGGTCGCCTGCAGGGGGCTGGCCACTTTGGGATCGAAACCTGTGATGAAGTTGTTATTCCGGTCGGCGGGTCCGGTCTCGTACTCATAGCGGAGTCCGAGGTTCAGCGTTAGCTTGGAGCTGATCCGCCAATCGTCCTGGACAAAGCCGGCGTAGTACTTGACGTAGTTGTAGAAATTGGTCGCGACGGTCATGCTGCCGCCGTTGGGATAACCCAGCAGGAGCGCCGACATCGCGCCGCCGGTTCCCTGCACGGTGCGGGAGGGCGTCTGGCGGGTGAAGATATCGGAGAAGCTGAACGAACTCGGGCCAATGCCGGGCGCGCCGTCGTTATTCAGAGAACGCCAATCGAAGCCCATTTTCAGGCTGTGCGTGCCCATGAACTTGCTGGCGGTAGCGCTGAAGCTTTTGGAGTGGAGAACGCTCTGGCTGGTGGTGCCGCCACCGAAACTGCCGACATCGGACATGGTAATAGAGGGAAACGCCGTGTATTTCGTCACGGCGGCGAGCGATGGCGGCAGGCCCAAATCGGTCAGTTGAAAGCCGAGGCTGGTTGGCGCCGAGAAGTTGGGAAAGCGGTTAAAACCATATCGGAGAGCGACAACCATGGTGGGCGTCGGCGTGAGCGTGGAGTTGATCTGCGTCGCATCGACCTTCCGGAACAGTACGCCCTGGTTCGGCGACGCCAGCGAGCCCCACCACGCATTTCCTGGCTCTCGGCTTCCGTAGTGCAGGTAGGAAGCCGAGGCCCGCCACCAGGAAAACAATTGATGATCCGCCTTCCACGTCGTCTGGTCCGCACGGTTGTAGGCGGCAACCGTCGCGTCATAGTTCAGATCCGCATAAAAGCGCGTATCGACGTTGGGTAATGGGTAATAAGAAGCAATCCGCCGCCCCTGCAAGCTGACACGGTCCGCGGGAATGATATTTCCGGCGAACGGCGTGCGTGTTCCATCGGGTCTGGTCGTTAAGGGGTCGTACATCAACTGCAGTCCGGTGCCGGTTCGCGAAGCGGATTGCGAAAAGTTTCCGACGCGTTCCAGTGCTGTCGGCACGGAAGGCGCGTCCCGGCCGATTCTGTTTGGCGATAAGCCTCGCCGGTGATCCAGAAGAATGTCTTGTTGCGGCCATCGTAGATCTTAGGAAGTACGATCGGGCCGCCGATCGACCCGCCGTAGTTGCGGAATGGCTGCTCAATGCGCGGCGTGCCGGCGCGGTTGGAAAAGAAGTTATTGGCCAGCCACGGCGTCTCTCGCAGGTACCCGAACCCGGAGCCATGCAGTTGATTCGTGCCGGATCGAAGGAACGTGTTGAACGTGCCGCCGCCGGTGCGGCCCATCTCGGCATCGTAAGTATTGGCCTGGACCTTCACTTCCTGCACCGCTTCCACGGAGGGAATGATTACCGCGCGATTCGTGGAATCGGTGATCGAAATTCCATCGAGCGTGTAGTTATTGCCGCGCACCGGCCCGCCAGCGATCGATATCTGCGAAGACCCCGACTGATCCTGCATGCGGTTGAACTTCGGATTTCCGACCTGCACCACGTTTTCGGCCAGCTTCGACAGCATGAACGGATTGCGTCCCAGGTTGGGAAGGTCGATCAGTTTCTGCCGGTCGATCACCTGTCCCGTGGAGGCGTTTGCCGTCTCCAGCGGCGGAACCTCTTCGGTGACGTTCACCTGCTCGGAGACCTGCCCGATCTCGAGCTTCAAATCGACGGTCACCGCCGTCTGCGTCGAAACGGTGATGCCGCGCCGCTCTGTGCGCTTGAATCCTGGCGCTTCGGCGATCAAATGATACGTCGAAGGCGTAACCGAAGCGAACGTGAATTCGCCCTGATCGGTGGTGACGGTCGCCCGCTGCACGGAAGTGCTTTCATCGATCAGCGTGACCTTGGCTACCGGCACGGCGTGCCCGCCGGGATCGAGAATTTGCCCTCGCAAGGTACCGTGAAAGGACTGGGCAAAGGAAAGCGTTGCGCTGAGCAGCGCGAGCGTTAGAAGGCGCATCTACTGTTCTCCGTAAGTCGTGCGGCGTGCGACGGAGCCGAAGGAGAACCGACAGGGGTTGGTTGCGCCGGCAGCAGCATCATTGCCGCCGGCGCAACGGGGAATCGCCGAGTTCTACGCCATCACTTTGGCGAGTGCGGCCGTGAATTTATTCATCTCATCCTGCGTGCCAACGGAGACGCGAACCTTCGTCGGCCAAATGGGCCATACACGGCCAATGTAGACCTTGTGCTCGGCCATGGCGCGCGCCACATCCCCTCCCGGACGGCCCACCTCCATCAGGAAGAAATTGCCTTCGCTGGGGATGTAGGTGATCTTGCTCTTTTCCAGAAATTCGAACGTGTTGTCGCGAATCCGCTTGTTGATGGCGCGGCGCTCAGCCACCAGCCCTTTCACTTGCATGCTCGCGGTGGCGCAGGCAACGCCAGTGATCGGAAGGAAGCCCGAGGTGGAGTACGGCCGCATTTTTGCCAATAAATCCGGCCTTCCCAATGCGAACCCGGCGCGGATGCCCGCCATTCCATAAGCTTTCGAGAAGGTGCGGAGAACGAGCACGTCCTTATCGGCGGCCACCAGGTCGTTGCAGGGCTTCGCCGTGGAGGAGAAATGGATGTACGCTTCATCCACCACCACCACGGCGTCCTTTTTCTTGTTCGCCAACAAGAACTCGATGTCCGCCCGCGCCGTGATGGTCCCGGTGGGATTGTTCGGGTTGCAGACGTAGTAAACGCCGGCGTCGGGATCGGCTTTGATCATGGCCTGAACGTCATGCGAATAGTCGGCGCGCAGCGGCACGCGGATTACTTTGGAGCCAATATAGGCGGGTGCGCCGCCGCCGTAGCCGGGGTTCGCCATCACCCAGCTTCGCGTTGGCGACGTGAAGGCACAGGTTGTGCGCTGCAGCGGGTCGGACGAGCCCGCGGTCGGCATGATGTAGTCTTCCTTCACGCCTTCAATTTCGGATACAACCTGGGTGAACGCCATCGTTTCACCGGTGGGAGAATAGCGGCCGCCCAACGGGGCCACCTTGAACATCGCCTCCAGCCCTTCCTTGCACGGGCCGAGCGGATTTTCATTGCTCGAGATGCGGACAGCATCGGCCGGCATCGGGCCGCGTCCGCGCATTGTTCGGCGCTCGGCTTCCTGCGCCATTGCGAATTCATTGTAAAAAGGCATGGCGGCGCCAGCGGCCAGCATATGCGCAATTCGGCGGCGCGAGAACGCCGCAATCGGAGAGGATTGGAGGTCCATAGAATCCCTTGTCTGTGGTTTAGGTCCGGGGCAAGGCGCGTCGGGAAATTGGCGGGCCGGGAATATGCTCAGTTCAGACCGGGAAGCGAAGAACACACCTGCGCTGGGAGGAGCGTTCTGCCGTTGGTTGAAAGTAACCGATTTTAAGGGAAACGTCAAGACCAATGTGGTGCAATAAGCTTAATGCGACGCCGCCTCTTCCTCCTCGCCACCCCTTTGCTCGCTGAAGACTGGCCGCAGTTTCGCGGTCCCGCCGGGCAGGGCCATTCGGCGGAAAAAGGGTTGCCCCTCAATTGGAGCGGGACGCAGAATGTGCGTTGGAAGACGCCCATTCCCGGCTCGGGTTGGTCGAGTCCCTCGATTGCTGGAAATACCATTTGGTTGACCACCGCTACCGGCGATGGCGCTTCTTTGCGGCTGCTTTCGCTGGATGCGACGACGGGCAAGGTCGGCGGCAATACCGAGGTTTTTCGAGTCGGCGATAAGGGCCCCGGCCTTCATCAAAAAAATTCATTCGCATCGCCCACGGCGATTGTGCAGGGCGATCGCATCTACGTTCACTTTGGCTTCTACGGCACCGCCTGTTTGAACACAAAGGGTGAAATCCTCTGGAAGCAAATCGTCAAGTACGAACCGCAGCATGGGCCCGGCGGATCCCCGGTTTTGTTTGAGGATTTACTCATCTTCAGTTGCGACGGGTTCGACGCGCAGTTCGTGATTGCGCTCGACGCCGTAACGGGCAAGACCCGCTGGAAGACCGCGCGCGGCAAGGGAAACCAGGCCTATACGACGCCTCTTCTAATCGATGTGGCCGGCAAGGCACAACTTGTGAGCCCCGGCGCGCATCACGCCTACGCCTACGACCCGCGCACCGGCAAGGAACTCTGGTACATCGAATACGGCGACGGTTTTTCCAATGTCCCCCGGCCGGTCTACGCCCATGGCTTGGTCTATATCTGTTCGGGTTTCTTCCAGCCGATTCTTTTCGCCGTTCGTCCTGACGGGCGCGGCAATGTCACCAAGAGCCACGTCGCGTGGAGCCATCCGCGCGCGGTGCCGTTGACGCCTTCGCCGGTAGTAGTGGGTGACGATCTCTACATGATCAGCGACAACGGCATCGGCACTTGCCTGGACGCGAAGACGGGCAAGCAGCACTGGCAGCATCGCATCGGCGGCAACCATTCGGCATCTCCCATCGCCGCCGACGGCCGCATTTATTTCCTAAGTGAAGAGGGCGAATCGACGGTGATCGCACCGGCCAAGGAATATACGCAATTGGCCAAGAACGTCATTGACGAGCGGACCCTGGCCTCCATCGCCGTATCCGGGAAAGCGTTCTTCCTTCGCGGCGACCGGCATCTCTATCGCATCGAGGCGTAACTCCGGCATTGCGCACAGGCACGCGTATAATTGAGTGACTCTGTAGCGAGGAACTCATGCGGCGCCCGATTCAATTTCTGCTCTTTACGACGGCCCTCTTTGCCGGCAACGATATTTTCGATGCGATTCGAAGGGGCGACCACCCGGCAGTCGCGAAGCTTGAGGAGCTAGTGAATACCGCGAGGGCCGACGGCACCACACCGCTGCACCATGCGGTCGTTACCGCAGACGCCACGATGGTCGATGTTCTCCTTCGCCAAAAAGCCGACGTCAAGGCGGTCAACTCCGGTGGTTACACCGCCCTGCACTACGCCCTATCCGATCTTTATAAAACCAAGGCGATACTTGCAGCGGGAGCGGATCCGAACGCAGCCGCCAGGAACGGATTGACGCCGCTTACGATCGCCGCCAGCCGCAAAGGCGGTCAGCCGTTTATCGAAGCGTTACTGAAAGCCGGGGCGACGCCCTCGTCAGCGGCGTTGGAAGCGGCTGCAGCCGCCGGCGATACGGCGATCCTTGAAATTCTAATGAAAAAAGGGGCAAAGCTCGCGCCTAAATCGCCTTCGCTGGTGACCGCAGCCATCGTCAACTGCAACGCCTGTCTGCCGATTCTTCTTGCCGCCGGAGCCGACGTGAATCAACTCGCAGTGCGAGGACAAACAGCGCTTCAGAACATCGCCGCCTTCGGTAATCTCGAATCTGCCAGGCTGCTGGTTGACCGTGGCGCGGAATTAGATCCGCGGTGTGCACGCGGCTATTCGGCGCTGATGCGCGCGGCCATCTCATACGACCGGAATCCCGCGGTCGTGAAACTGCTTCTCGCGCGCGGCGCGCGCACGGATCTGAAAGAGGAAAATGGCAACACCGCACTCACGCTTGCGGCCCGTTTCGGCCAGAACGATCCCATTGTTCAAACGCTGCGGCACGCCAACGCTCCCGGTGGGCCGGAGCCGATTCCAGTGAGTTCCGCTCCCGCCAAGAGTCCGCGCCAAGCCATTGAACGAGCGCTTCCGCTGCTGCAGGCGACCGCGCCGGCCATTTGGAAAACACGCGGGTGTGTTTCCTGCCATAGCAACTCCGTGCCGGACATGGTGACGACATTGGCCAAAAAACAGGGTTTCCCGCTGGACAATGCCGCCGCCACACGCGAGCGCCGCGTCACCATCTCCACGAGTTCGGGGAACTTGCCTGGCGTGCTGAACGGGCTTGGGGTAATGGGCGGGCCGGTGTACATACTTACGGCGCTCGGCTTCGACCAGGAACCGGCCAACCGGTTCACCGACGCGACTTTCCACAAAATTGCTTTCCGTCAGGATCCGGATGGGAAATGGGATTTTCGCACCTACCGTCCGCCCAGTGAATATTCCTATATCAGCGCGACGGCAATGGCTATCACAGCACTACATGCGTATCACACGCCGGGACGCGCGGCCGAAACGCGCGAACGGATTCGAAAAGCTGGCGCTTGGCTTCAAGCCCAGCAGGCCCGCGGCGTGGAGGAACAGGCGATGCGGCTCATCGGACTTGCCGCTGCGCAATTGCCCACGGAGCAGGCGGTGAACGAACTCCTCGCCAGCCAGCGGCCCGACGGTGCCTGGTCGCAGCTTCCGGACATGCTGCCGGATGCCTATGCCACGGGCCTTGCGCTGTACGCTCTGCATACCGCCGCCGGGATGAATCCAAATGAACCGCCGTACCGCAACGGCGTGGCCTGGCTGCTGAAGTCGCAGTTCCCCGACGGCAGTTGGTACGTGCAAACGCACGCGCATCCGCTGCAGCCTTATTTTGAAAGCGGCTTCCCGTATGGCCACCATCAGTGGATCGCTGCCGCAGGGACGGGATGGGCATCCCTGGCGCTGCTCTACGCACAGGGCGCTCCTCCCGAAGTGGTTGCCGCTAAATAGGCTTGGACGCCTCCAGCGCCCGAAGTATTAGTTCCTTCGATTCGTTCATGCATTGCAGGATGATCTGCAGATCCATGGCGGGCTTATTGGGCTGCCGGGCGCTCGTGCAATAGACGCCGTGCTGGCCGACCAGGACGAGGGCGTCCGTCAATAGATCCGACGCCATCGCCAGCTTGCCTCTCGTCTCTCCCATTTGAAACTCGTAGCGCTCCAGTTGTTCGTGATCCATGTATTCTTTCTATCCTAGAAGGGTGATTGAACTTCCCGTTTGGCCGATTTCGGATGCGCGTGAAATGCAGCTTTTGCAAGAAGTGCTGGCGAGCCCGCAGTGGGGCGGATTTAATGCGTTGGTGACCCACTTCGAACAGGCGTTCGCAAACTATCAGGGTTCCACTTATGGCGTGTCCGCGGTGAATGGCACCGTGACGCTGGAAATGATGTTGGCGGCGGCAGGGATCGGGCCCGGCGATGAGGTGATCGTTCCGTCGATTTCTTTCGTTTCCACGGCCTCGGCGGTCAGCCGGGTTGGTGCGGTGCCCGTGTTCGTGGACATAGAATTGAACACGTTCAATATTTGTCCGCTTGCGGTAAAGGCGGCGATTGGCCCGGCGACTAAAGCCGTGATGGCCGTTCATTTCGGCGGCTCGATGGCGGAGATCGACGCGTTGATGGGGATCTGCCAGGAGCACGGCCTGATCTTCCTGGAAGACGCCGCGCACGCGCACGGTTCGGAATGGAATGGCAAGCGGGCGGGCTCGTTCGGCCTTGCTTCGTCGTTTTCTTTCCAAAACGGCAAGGTTATGACCGCCGGCGAGGGTGGAATCGTATTGACCTCGGACGAAGCATTAGCGGCCCGCATGCGATCGTACGCCAACCAGGGACGCCGTCCCGGATACTCGTTTTTCCATCACTTTGAAGCGGGGAACAACTACCGGCTTTCGGCGCTGCATGCCGCGGTGCTGACGGCGCAGTTGGAGCGCCTCGATGAGCAGATCGAACGCCGCACGGCAAACTGGAAAATCTTCCAGGATGAGTACGGCGATACGCCGGGCATAGCCTGGCAATCCATTCCAAAAGCGGTCAACCGCAACTCCTGGTATCTTGTTCTGGGCCGTGTTGCCAATGGCGGACGAGACGAATTCTGTACGCGCGTCCAGGAAGCCGGCATCCCGTGCACGCCGTTCTATCCGCACCCGCTCTACGGCAATCCGATGTATACCTCCGGCGCCGTTCCATGCCGCGTGACACCTTGCCCGAATACGGAAGAGTATATTCACGATGCATTCTGGATCGGATTTCGAGCGTTGATGGGGAACGAGGAGACCACGCGGGCCGTGGCGCGTGCGGTGGCCGCGGCCGTTTAGTCGGCCGAAAGGAAGCGAATAATCTCCTGCGTGACGCGCTCGCCTTGCGGCGTTTCGAAAAGAAACTGCGCGTGCGCATCGCCCTCGACCACGATCAATTCCTTGGGATCGGGCGCCTGATCGTACTGCGTTTGGATCCGAGTGAGGCGCGGTACGTTGCCGGGCCCCATGTCGTTGCGGGCGACGATAAACAGCTTCCGCACTTTGAGAGCCTGCGGCGGGCCATAGGCTCCGTGGGCCAGAAATACAATCCGATCGATCTCGCCGGGCGCGCTGAGGCGCAGAGCTTCTTCGGCCAGATTGCCTCCAGCGCTTGCCCCGACAATGGAGATCTTCCGTGCGCCATTTCCCTGCAGGAATCGAACAGCGCCGAGAAGATCCAGCGGCATGGCGATGTCGTTACGGCGATCGGGCGGCCCTTCCTTGGAAAGGCCCACGCCGCGTAGATCGATGGCCAATACCATGAACCCTGCTTTGGCGAGCGCCTGCGCCTGCGGCGCCCAATGCGATTTGTCCCGGCGCCCGCCATGCACCAGAATCACACCGCGGGAACTCTTTCCATAGAGATCGCCGTAGATGTTCCATCCATCCTTGACCGTAAATCGAACGGGTTCCTGCGCCGCGGCCAGCAGCGAGAACAAAGCCAGAAATAGCAGGGGCATTGCGATCCTATTTTACTTTCTCGAGCGCTTTGGCGAAGTCCGCGGGAGTCAGGAGTTGCTTGACATTGCCATTTGCCGACCGCACCACTTGCGCCACCAAATTATCGGGCAGACCGGGCATTCGGGTCAGACCGAGGTAGTAAAGCTTGGGCATCCCCTGCGCGAGTTCCTTGATCTTCGGCGTCAACTTCCCATGCCAGCCCCAAACAGGTCCGAGGAAAATTACGGCCTGCGACTTCGCGGCCGGTTCCTGCACCGTTGTCAGTACGGTCTCCATGAAAGCCGAAGGGTTGGGACCACGCAGCGTCTCCACCGACACCACGCCAAGATTCACGCCGGCCACGGCGCGAGCCAAGCGCCCGAGTTCACGGGGCGTAAAGTTGTCCGTTGAATAAATGATCTTTCGATTGCGAGAATCGACGGCCATCACGGTTGCGCCCGTGGATTTGGTCTGATCTAGAAGCGATGTCAGGCTCGACAGTAAGATGCTTCGGTCATAAGACGACAGCCGCACCATGTTGCGCCGGGGCATCAGCGGCGCAGCCTCCAGGATAACCGTCAGCCGGTTCGGCGGTCTGTCCTTGACAAACCCGCGCCATCGCTCATCGCCCACCGCGGTGATCTGGTTGGGCTCCAGGCGAGTGGGCGTTTTGCCTGGCTTTACCTGTATGTTCCAAGCCTTGTGGCACTCGGTATCGCGGTTATCGCCGACGAAGACCCGGACCCGATACTCGCCGGCGCCGACGTAATAGCCGCCCATGTACGATACTGCCGCTCCCTTGGGAACAGCTTGGCCCGCCGGGATCTTGTCCATCGCGAAGCGCTCCCCGAGATAAACCGGTTGCCCGCCCTTCGGCGTAATTTCAATGGCAACGGCAAAGTTGGGTGCCGGTCCGTCCAACGACAGATTCTTCACGGGAATGTTGAGACTGAAGCCGGACCACGTATAGAGCGAGAATCCCAGGCGCGGGGGCAGCGATTGGATCTCGCAAACGAGAGTGTTCTTCAGCGGCGCGCCGTGGAAGATCCTCTGCACAGAAGCCATGGACTGTGGGTCCGACGCGACGAGGAACTGGGCGAGCAGCAAGGCGAACATGGACTCTCCCATTCTGCCTCTAAATTTCCTCTGTTATCCTGCTGAGCATGTTACGTCTATTGCTCGGGAGCCTATTGGCCTTGCCGCTGTTGGCGGGTGATTTACAAGTTGGCGTAGGCCGGATAAAGATTACGCCGGAACGCCCGATCTACCTGTCCGGGTATGCGGCCCGCAAAAAACCATCGGAGGGCGTGAAGATGGAACTCTGGGCGAAGGCGCTGGCGTTCTCCGACAAGAAGAATGGGCGCGCCGTCCTTGTTACGACGGATTTGATTGGCTTGTCCCGGCCGATTTCGGAGCGCGTCGGAGCTGAGGTGGAAAAGAAGTACGGACTGCGGCGCGCGCAGTTGATGATCAACTCTTCCCATACCCACAGCGGTCCCACGGTGCGCGACAACCTGGAGTCGATGTTCGATCTCACGCCTGAGCAGAAGCAGGAGATCGCGCAATACGGCAATGAACTCGTGGCCAAGCTGGTGGCGGTGGCGGGAGCGGCTCTGGCGGACTTGCAGCCCGCCGAAGTTGCCATCGGACACGGCACCGGTACATTTGCGATGAACCGCCGGCTGGCGGTGGACGGCGTTATCAAGAACAGCCTGAACCCCACCGGCCCGGTTGACCAGGATGTGCCCGTCTTCCGCATCACCACGCCGGACGGAAAGCTGCGCGCGGTACTATTCGGCTACGCCTGCCACAACACGACGCTGGGTGGTGATCTGTTCCTGGTGCACGGCGACTACGCCGGCGTGGCGCAGGCCGATTTTGAGGCCAAGAACCCGGGCGTGACCGCGCTCTTCATGCTGCTCTGCGGCGGCGATGCCAATCCGCAGCCGCGCGGGACTTATGCGTTAGTGGAGAAGCACGGGATGAGCCTGTCCGCCGAGGTTTCCAAGGTGCTGGCAGGTTCGATGAAGCCGGTGACGGGGCCGTTGCAAACCTCCTGGCAGACGACGGAGCTCGCCTTCGCGCCACATACCCGCACCCAGTTCGAAGAGGAGTTGAAGGGTAGCAACTGGTACAAGCAGCGGCGTGCGGAAGGGATGCTGAAGCTCTATGACCAGGGCCGCCCGATGACGACGATCCCATACCCGGTGCAGGCATTCCGCTTTGGGAAGTCAGTGACTGTCGTGGGCATGGGCGGAGAGGTCGTGGTGGACTTCGCGCTCCGCGTGAAGAAGGAGTATCCCGCCGAGGACACGATCGTGGCTGGCTACACCAACGACGTCATGAGCTACATCGTTTCGAAGCGTGTACTGAAAGAGGGCGGATATGAGCCGGTGGACAGCCACATCTATTACGGGAATCCCGGTCCGTACACGGAGGAAGTCGAAGAGACGGTAATGGGCGCGGTGAAGAAGGCGCTGGGGAAGGTTGGCAGGAAGCGGTGAGTTGTGTGTATACTATGAGCAAGGTGTACACACGATGCGAACTAACATAGTGATCGACGACAAGTTGATGGCGGACACACTTCGTATTACGGGTCTTAAGACCAAGCGAGAGGTGGTTGAGTTGGCGTTGCAGACTCTTCTACGGTTGAACAAGCAGGGCGAAATTCGAAAACTTCGGGGCAAGTTGAAGTGGGAGGGTGATTTAGAAGCGATGAGGAGAGACCGTTGATCTTAGTCGATTCGAGCGTCTGGGTTGATTACTTCCAGGGCTTGGCAACGGCGCAGACCGAAGTATTGGATGGATTGCTCGGAATCGAGCCTGTCGCCGTTGGCGACTTAATATTGCTCGAGGTCTTGCAGGGTTTCCGAAAGGATAAGGAGTTCAATGCGGCCCGTCAAATGCTAAGCGAATTGGAAACTGTGGAACTCGGCGGCATCGATATAGCCATCAGCGCCGCCAACAACTACCGTCATCTCCGCGAACTCGGCATCACCGTGAGAAAAACGATCGATACGCTGATCGCGACAAAGTGCATCGAAAGCGGCTATAGACTCCTCCACAACGATCGCGATTTCGATCCTTTCGTCAAACACCTAGGCCTGCGCGTTGTGGGCCGCACTCACTAACGTCCAAAAATAATCTTCTCCGAAGAAAACAGCTTCGTCGCCATAGAGAGCAGTAGCGCCGACACCACTATCGCCACCACCGTCGCGCCGACCATCGACATCGCCGGAGGGATCTTGCCTCCGAGAATCTCGGTCACCATCGCATACTGCCCCAGCACGGGCAGAGGGTGCATCCAAGGGCGGTTGGTCATGGGATAGAACACCGCCACAATCCCAGGAATCGTAGGAAGAATCATCAACAGTCCCAAGTAGCTCTGCGCTTCTTTGAACGACTTCGCAAAGCAGGAAAGGAACATCTGCACCGCCGGCGCCACCAGCCCCATCGGGACCACCGCGGCCAGTATCAACAGCACCTGCGCCGTGCCCAAATGATTGCGGACTCCAAGATCTTCCAGCGCCAGCCGCGCCAGCACAACCAATGTCACCGCTAGTGTTGTGAGTCATAAGTAGATTCTCACAGAGTGGAAAAGCTGCTATTGTCTGTTTACGGAGGGCAGGCAATGGCGAATCATTACACTCGAGAGAAGCCGG
>Ga0315912_10000172_pt1 | contig 145591 bp, 123 predicted proteins | sample VfabasoilMG_FD_204469 | JGI IMG/M metagenome (GOLD analysis project Ga0315912, IMG submission 204469) | Garden soil microbial communities collected in Santa Monica, California, United States - V. faba soil | ecosystem: Environmental > Terrestrial > Soil > Garden | place: USA: California...
CCAGCGTCGTCGTATGATTCGCGTAGTTGCAATTCAATAATATCGGGGTGGTTGGATTAAATTCCGCATTCGGATTGCGATACAAGAGAAATCTCAAATACACATTATCGCCTGGCACGTCGCTGGTCACACTCTTTCGCGTTACGATGATCTGGTAGTCTTCGGTACAAGAAATAAGTGAATCTTCAAACACTGTCGTGATGAAAGTCTGATCCACCATGGACGCATTGAGTGCCTTGGTCCAAAGACTGTCTGACCCATTGATGAGCGTCACCGCCAGGTCGGCGTTCCATGGAATGGTGGTGTTCCGATCTCCCAAATCATATTTCAACTGTACGGCCAGGTAATAATCGCCATCAATACAGCCTTGAAAAACATCCAGCGTATCGCCTTCATCCAGCTGGCTCAACCGGGATTGTTGAAGGAACGATTCTTGTAATTGCCTCCCATCACGCGTCACCCTCAGGGCGGCGGGAATTTTATTCGTATGATTACCGGCAACAGAATCTGAAATTTGAATGATGAACTCGGCGGAATACAAGTTCAATGCATTGACTTTTTGATTGCTGATCTCCAACCGGTAATGGCCGCTATCGGAAGGCAATACGTAAGACTTTGTGTAAAAACTTCTTGTTTCTCCAGGCAAATCACTCCATCCTCCAGAAAGGCTCTTTTTCTGCCATTGATAGAGATTGAATTGACCCATCGCATTAACGCGAAGCGTATCGCCACCATTGGAATTCCAGCTTATGGTTTGTGGTGATCCTATTGTCTGTTGTGGCGAATATGTAAAGGTCTTATAAGGTGTAACGCCCGGCGACGTGAAATGCTTCTCCAGGTCTTGAAAATCCAGCTGATTGTTTTCAACGTTGTAAACCAGATTCGCCCGATTGACGTGTGTTGTAAAATCCGGAATGCTACTGATGTTATTGTCGTTTGCAATCAACGTATTCAGCAACGTCAGATTCTTAAGCCATTCTGGCAAAATTGTAAGGTGTAAAAATTTGATATCTAAAACCCGAAGCCCCGTCGCATTCGCCAGCGTACTCGGGAGTTCTCCTGTAAATCCACCGCGTTGAAGGTATAGCTCCTGCAGGCTAACAAGCGATCCAATTTCTGTGGGGATAGGTCCACCCATACCAGTATCACCGATTGAAAGACTGATCAGTTTTGTCAGCCTTCCTATCCACGTCGGGAAATTTCCGGTAATGCCGTAATTAAAGTGAACCCAAAAATGCGTGAGGTTAACCAGGTTTCCCATGCTGGCAGGCAACTCTCCCGTCAGGCCTGGCAGATCGTGCAAGTAGAGTTGTTGGAGAGCGGTGAGGTTTCCAATCGTCGTCGGGATCGTCCCAGTCAGATTCGGATTGGTGTACAAATAAATCCGTTGCAGGGAAATGCAATTCCCAATAGACGATGGAATGGTGCCCGAAATTTTTGTGGTGTAACTGAATAGTTGTGTCATCAACGTCTGCGTTCCCAACCAGTTCAAATTTCCCGTGAGATCGTTCTGGTGGTAAGCCAGAATCCGAAGGTTCACCAGGCTGCTGAAGGACGACGGAATGTCGCCTGTCAAGCTATCACGATACACATAAAGGTTTTGCAGCGCCGTGAGGTTGCCGATGGACGAAGGAATTTGACCACCCAACGGATTGTCAAAAAGCATCAACTGCGTGAGCGCAGTCAGATTTCCAATTTCCTGAGGGATGCCCCCGCGTAATGAATTAACGGACAAATTAAGTCTGGTCAGCGCCGTCATGTTCCCAATGGAGGCTGGAATATTTCCGGTAAGTTTATTCCCATTAAGAACAACACTGGTCACCCTCGACGCAGCGACCGTCACGCCAAACCAGGTTGATATCCTTCCCGTCAACCAATTAGTCTTCGTCGTCCATTGCGCGCCGCCCGTTGCGTTGTATAAATCAACCAACGCGAGCGAGTCGGTTGTTAGAGCACTTTGAGTGACGGCCAATGCGCTGAAGGTCATGGTCCGCTGTGTTGCTTCGCTTCCCTGATAGATCATTTTGGGATCTTCCGGCATGGCCGGGTCATTTACAAAACGTCCTGAATGCTGAGCGCGCAGCACACCAGCATTCAACAACATGATGATCGACACCAGTACGAAACCGATTCGCTTACCGGATGATTGAAGAAGAAATTCTGCTAACATAAATTTCATTTAACTTCTAATTTTCACTTTCAACGTTAACAACATGATAGCCCATCAACGCTTTGGATGGCCTTATATCCTTACCCACCACCTCTACATATGATCGCTCATTGAATTCATCAGCTGAAAAAACAGGTGAAGTTGTCAGTGTTTCGAAAACAACCGACGCTCGCTGATCGTGGGTGTACTGATAGGCAATTTTTCTCAACAGTGCGTGTTCGGCATCGACAAAAAGATCAACCTGTTCCAATTCGCCTTGCAACGGCGTGATCCGATAATGATGAACGCCGCCATCGCTGGCAATAAAAACAGGCTTATCAAAAAGCTTGAGCACGCTATCCATACTAACCGCCACGGGATCTTTCGCGAGCGCCTGCTCTGCACTCATATCTCTGGATGTACATACGATTTCCTTTTGCTGCTCATCAACTACGATAATAAACCGATCATTCATCAACATCTCCATGGCATTGAATCGGTACGCATAGTTTGAGCGATCTCTCTTCACTTCAACTCTATCCTGATAAAATGGCTTTTCGTCATCTCCATCGTACGCTTCCACTTTCATGACAACATGAAGTTTATCAGCGCTCTCGTAAACAGCCCTGATCTTGTCTGCCACAACCCGAAAATCCTGACCCACGACATAGGCGTTCAGCAACAATACTCCCGACACGATAAGAATGATCTTTTTCATTTCAATTTCCCGATGATTCTATTTGGTAGCTGACGTTCTCCGTCAATGTCTTGATTCCTTCTTCAGTCTCTTTTTTCGTGAGGTACAGATTGCCTTCTTTGTCATAGTAAAAGAAGGACGCAAAGTTTTCCTCATCCAGTATCGCCTGCAGTCGATAGTCATTCAGGTTATAGACATACGACTTCATGCTGCCTTTCTCCGGATGGAACCGCAAGTCATCAAACCACACGGTGCCTGCGCTGCCGGATTTGAACCTGAGCTCAATCCTGCCATCGGCAATCGTAGAAGTAAAACGCCCTTTTATTTGCTGCCACCCTTCTATGATTCGACCAGAAGGTTCAATAAGGGTCGTCGATATCACCTGATCCTCTGAGTTCTTGAGGATAATTTCCACGCTAATACCATTGCCGAACGTCGGCGTCAGCACACTGCTATTGTTGATTGACACCCATCCGCTGAACCAGTAAGATTTTCCTGACTCGGGCTTTAACAATTCTTGTGGAAAAGTCTGCGTGGCAGTAATCTTCAGAGAACTTTCGCCGGAATGGGCTATGGTATGATCAAAGGTTGGCGTCACAGAAGGAGTAACCTCATTGGAAATAATCATTTGGCCTGACCACGTCATGGCAAAAGGTGCGCGATCAAAAACAACAATTGTCCAGTTTGGATTTTGAGGGTGCTGCTGCGTGCAGGCAATGTGAACCCTTTGTATCAGCTTCCGCGACTTCTTACCGCCGAAACCAAATCCGCGCACCGCTACGTCCACCACTTCGACTCCCGCCAGGTTTTCTGTGGTGGTTTCAACGATAGCCATATAATTTTTAGCAGACTGAATTTTGTATACTGTCTGTTCCGGTGATGCCTCCGTTCCAAAAATCCAGTTCCCCGTTACGTTTCCATCCAGGAATTCAAAACTTGTGAATGCCATTTCCTGATTTCTCATGTTCACCCCGTTGGCGGAAGGCAGGTGACCGCCATAATCGTACAATGCGGAAGAGTAAATCCCGAGGACATCCTTGTTCTCCAGTTCATAGCTGAAGGGACTATACTGCGTCATGGTGTTCGCATTCGTCCAATGGGGAATTGCATTCAAATCAGAGAATTGCCAGTTGAACTGTTCCAGGGAGAATGATCCGTCCTGCGCGATCCGCACATCCGGTGACTGCGAGCGCTCAACATCGTAAACATAGGCTGCGTCATTTCGCCACACACCCTCGGAACCATTCAGGAAACTATTTTTAGACAAGAGATTGCTCGAATATTGAAGGGGCCATGCATCAGAAAAAGTCGACACGGAAACAGATAGCACCTGTAACTTGACGTCCGTCGATACATATATCGTTGAATCTTTCAGGATCTCATCCGCAGGGTTGTACTGTACAGTGCGGGTAACAGTTGTATCCTTCGTACAACTTCCACAATTGACCGACAGCCGCAACGAAACATCATAACTGCCGGGCGTGTTGAACGCGTGAACGGGGCTTTTTACAGCGGATGTCGTACCGTCACCAAAGTTCCAGAAATATCCCAGCGCTTTGCAACGGTTTGCCCCTGTAAACGGTATGAAATTCAAGGCACACAGATATCGTTTAGCCGTAAATCCCGGTGCAGTCGAAATTGTACAAGGACTTAGACGGAGAGTCTGCAACCTGCTGACTAGTACCAAGCTGGCAGCAGAGTCGTTGGTGATCTTGTAGTAGTACCTTGCACCGTCGTCGGTCATCTGAGGATTCTGCAACACAATTGTATGATTGTTGGCGGACACTGAGGAAGCCGCCACATCATTGACGCCATCTACAAATTTGAACCACTGGTATTTACTCAGAGGCTGAGTGCTTCGATCAATAGACGTCGTTAAGGTAAGTCGGACACCGGTGACGCCTTCAATATCTTTTCGGACATCCACTGAATCTTGCGGAGCGTAAAGAACCACGGTGTTGACAAACTGCTGCTTTACGGAAAGAAAATCTGAAAAGGTGAATCGGTTGTCTTCGATTCTCAAGGAATCAAGTCGCGGGTTGTTGAGGAGAGACGGAGGAAGCACTTCACTCAACAGGTTGTGTGCAACGTTGAGGTATTCCAAATTATTGATACTCGTAAAGGTCGCTGGTATTGTGCCTGTGAACTGATTATCCCCCATGTGGACGTAAGTGAGGGTTTTGATATTGCCAAGCTGTTGCGGAATCGGTCCGGTCAATTGATTGTTGTTCACTTCAAAATGCGCCAGCCTGGGCAAGTTTCCTAACTGCGGTGGAATGCTGCCTGACAGTTGGTTATGAAACGCATGAAAGTAGACGAGACTGTTGAGGTTACCCAGAGACGCCGGAAGACGGCCAGTGAAGTTATTGTTATTGAATTGTACAGCCCACAAATTGGTCAACGCGCCAAGGGATGAAGGTATACTGTCATTCAGCTGGTTGTACTCCAGGAAAAGTCTCGTGAGCTTTACACAGTTGCCCAAGGAAGGAGGAATCGGACCGCTAATTTGGTTACGGGCAATAATCAGCCATTGCAACTCGCACATCTGTCCAATGGATTCAGGCAACCGCCCCGTTAAATGATTTCCGCCCACATTGAAGATGACTAACTTTGACAGGTTCGTGATCTCTTCGGGAATGGTGCCGACCAAATTGTTGCCCGGATAAATCTGATAGCCTTCCGGACTCGTGGAATAGGAAAAGTCTGCAATTCCGTCGAGGTCGATCGCTGTTACATGTCCCGTTGCATCGGTGAGGACGCCATACCAGCCTGCCACGCTTTGTACAACATTCGGATTAGCGTCTCTCCAGCCATTGTTGTTCGTCCATTCAGCGCCGTTGGTAGCCAGGTAAAGTGCCATCAATGCCTGATATTCTTCCGCCAGGGTTGACTGACATCCACCAACACTATCCAAGGCCAACGTCTGCAATTCACTGATCAGGGTTAAACTCGATCCTTTAGTGTTTGATATTTTATAATAGTAGTGCGTCCCAATATCGGAGGCTGATACAGATGGAATTGTAAATGCAAATCCATTGACAGACGCGGAGTCGGCCATAGGAATGTCATTGATCCCATCGATGTACTTAAACCATTGATACTTTGACGGCGGATTTGTTGACCGATCTATGAAGGACGTGAACGTTGCTGATCCGCCAATTGAGGCATTAACAACTTTTACAACATCGACCGTGTCTTGGGGAAAGTATACAAACTTAACAGCGGGACCTTGAAACAAATCCTTGGCCTTCAGGAAATCGGTAAAGGTGAACTCGTTGTAGCTAAAGTTAAAATCCTTTAACCTCGTCATTCCGGCAACTTGATCCGGGATTTTACCGGATAATTGGTTGTCAAAAACATGTAACGTCACCAACTTCTTTAGATCGCTCAGTTGGCTTGGAATGGGGCCGCTCAACTTATTGACCGCAAGATCTAAATAGATGAGACTATCAATATTTCCCAGCTCCGGTGGAATTTCTCCCGTTAGTTGATTCTCCGGCATCCATAAGTATATAAGTTTGGTCAAGTTGCCCAGCTCCGGAGGAATAGAGCCCGTGAATTGATTTGCATTCAAGGTCAACTGCCGCAATTCGATTAACGTCCCTAGCGCCGGCGGAATGGTACCCGAGAACTGGTTATGGTTCAAGTAAAGTATTTCAAGTTTCGTCAGGTTTGCAATACTCGGAGAAAGCGTTCCGGAGAATTGGTTGTTCGACAATCCCAGGTTAGTGAGTTTGATGAGCCCAAATACTTCTGTCGGGACGGATCCTGTAAGGCTATTGAAATTCAATGACAAGGTTTTGAGTTCCGCCAGGTTTCCGATCGAAGGTGGAAGACTCGAGATCGCATTGTTGTAAAGATTCAGCTTTGTCAGCCGGCATAAGTTTCCAATTTCCGAGGGAAGCGGGCCACTCAAACCGTTATTGTAAAGATTCAACTCCACGACATGGCCCTGCGAATCCAACACGACGCCACGCCAACCGTTGGGACTTTGCACAACATTGGGATCAGCATCCTTCCACCCGAAATTGTTGTTCCATTCAGGACCGTTGGTAGACTGATACAAAGCCATCAAGGCGTGATACTCTTGCTCCAGCGTAGCGGCGCAAACTGTGGGCGTGCTTAAGGTTAGCGTTTGTAATCGGCTCGTAAGCTGAAGATCCGAAACGTCCGGGTTGACTATTCTGTAATAATACTTGGCGCCGATATCGGCTTGTGAAACAGAAGGTATGGTGTAAGTGCGGCCATCAACAGCCGTGGAGTCTGCAAGCCACACATCATTCACGCCATCCACATACTTAAACCAAAGAAAATAAGACGCCGGGGTTGTGTTCAGATCAACGCTGGCGCTCAAAGTTACCGGCTGCCCTACTTGCACTGGAATATCCTTTTTAACATCAACTGAGTCCTGAGGGGAATAGGTGAAGATCGAAAACGGTGAATTTCTTTTCGTATCCAAAAAGTCTTCGAAGGTCAACCGGTTGTTGTCAGCGCGCAGGCTCCCCGGATGATCGAAAACCGGGATGTACCCATCGAGTCGATTATTGCTCACGAAAACATTTCTTGTATTAACGTTGGTAGCCAGAGCTGCCGGCAGGCCGCCGGAGAGTTGATTGAAGTGAGCCTCCAGACCAGCAAACGTTGGACTTGCGCCAAGACTCGCTGGCAAGGGACCTGAAAAGTTATTGTGGTCAGCCCAGAGAAAATATAAACTGTCCTGGGTACCAAATGACTGAGGCATCGCCCCAGAAAATTGATTTTCAGATATCCATACAAAAATCAACCGGCCGTGACCAAATTCATCCGGAAAGGCTCCTGAAAACTGGTTGTTGAACAGCAACATCACCCGGAGGTTGGTAAGGTTTCCAATTTCCCTTGGAATAGTGCCGGTCAAACTATTCATATAAAGGTAAAGTCCTCCGAGATAAGTAAGGTCCCCGATGGCGGAAGGAACCTGCCCCACCAAATTGTTACTGTTGAGATACAATCCTGTTACATGACCTGAGGAGTCTATTTCCACACCGAACCATCCCTCCACACTTTGCAAGCTATCGGGCCGGGCATCTTGCCAACCTGTTCGATTGATCCAGTTGTTTCCGCCGGTCGCATTGTAAATGGCCCACAAGGCATTGTACTCTTGTTGTGACGGCGCCGGAAGAGCGGATTGCACGACAGCGTTCGGCTGAACCGCAGCTTTGGCTTTAACACTGGCGCCCCGTTGACCGATGGTTGCCTTTTGAATCTCATCCGCCAACGAATTATTTCCCATCGAACGAAGTACATCTACTGCCTTTCCTGCACGATCGCGAAAACTTGCGGCCTTCTGCGAGTAGGATGAGTATCCAGTTACCAACAAGATTAGCGTCCAAAAAATACCGCTCTTCATTATACAAGCCAGATGTCTCATAACTAGTTTTCGTTTGGTATAATAACGGTACGTGAATAGGTTACTGAAGACCCTGTCGCGGACGGATCTTCCAGGGCCGTGATATTTTCTGCGGAGACACCCAACTGATTCCGGTACCCTGATCGAACGATGGTCGCTTGATAACTGGAAGCGCTCAGGGCATCATCGCTGTGGAAGTACAACTCGTCCTTTTCTTCTCCGATGAAGATCACCTTGGCCACGGGGTTAGTCGATGTCCCTTCATTGTACAGCAATATTTCGTCGCCCGGAAACAACTTATCCTTGGCCACCCCGGGGTCGAACCGGTACATCGTTGGCTCATACTCGGCGCGTTGAACATCCTGAATCGAAAAAGCAAATCCCAGGTTCTGGTAGGCCGCTCCCATTCCCTGGTATTGTGTGTAGGCTGGAATGGTGTAGCTGTAGACGGGCGCGTCAAAATTGTTATTCACGCGCGTGAGCAGGGTAGCTCCGGTTTGTTTGTCCCATTTCAAATTCTGCGTCTTAACCAAAGACCCGCCGTCAAAAGCTTCAACACTCTCGACAATACCTGTCTTGAAAATAATCTTGTTTGTCGTTGCCGTTCGCAGTTGATTAAAATTCTTGCCGATGGTTGGCCAATAGGTCGGTATGGGAATAACTCCGATGAATACATAAAGCGCATCCACATTATATCGTCCTGCTCCACTCCAGGTGTTGTCCTCATGCTGTCGCATGTCTACAAAGAGCTCCTGTTCCTGGCCAACGTTAAATTTGGTTACCGATCCATTAGCAACATCCGCAGAGGATGCAATGCTTAAGGAACCATCCGCGTTTTCCCTGAATGTATTTTTGACCACCTGGACTTTCTCCTTTTCGTAAATCCGTGGCGTGGTGAAGTAATTGTATTTCACCCAGGAGATGGGCTCGTTCTCAATGTTTCCGGAATTGTCCTGACGGTAGTTGCTAACCATCTTTTGTTTACCATGCATGTCGTTGGTGATGATACTATACCCTTGACTGGTAGCGAGCTTCGAGATGGCTACGCTCCCCGCAAAGGGCAACGTCAACGAAAACCTGAAAGGACGATCGACCTTGCTGGTCTCTTCTGTGATCACTGGAAAATCCTTGGCCGTGTAAAACTCATGAACGGTTTTTCCGGTTGTTCCATAGCCGATGTTCTCACCCGAAGGAAAAAGTGGATTGCCATCAGTCAGGGTTATGTTCTTTACAACCTTGTGAGCCTTGTATGCACTCGCCAAACTATACACCGTTACTTTTCGATACCCAACTTGAGGTCCGGGGTAGTACGATTCGTTAATCGGATATTCAAAAAACAGATTGTTATCAGCGCGTAAGGGTACGGACTCGACATATTTTTTGGCGTAGCGAAGAGGATTCTCTTCTCCTCCGGCCAACGGTTCATAGGCGGCTACCCCGCTGCTGATTTCTTCATTTCCTTCCCGAATGGTGTACTCATACACCTGCCCGTAAACGCCTTCTTCGTTGTGTGCCCAGTTGTCCTTTAAACTGATTTGACGAACCCGAAGCCCTCCACCGTATTTAACTTTGTCCGGTGAATTCAAACGAATCCACGACTCGCCACTAATCATTTGCTTCGCATAGTTCTCCGCCTTACAGAACCGGTTAAAGCCGCCGAACATCCTGCGGATTTCACCCACCATAGAAGCGAGTCCTCTGATCAGGCCAATCCGTCTACTCTTCTCGGACGTCGCTGTCAACGTGGTGCCGGATTTTGCGATATCGGGTTGGTTTGTGCGTAGATGTTGCCATGCCCTGACAGAAAATGGGTGATTACCCCCCTCCTTCTTTAAATGGAAAAATCCATAATGGTACGCGCCTCCAACTTTTTCCAAACCCATCGGCTGCGTGAAATCGATGTCCGCATAACCAATGATATACTCGTACGCATTTTTCCCCGGCTTAAGAAGATTGATTTTGATTTTGAAACACAGTTGTTTTCTATCACCGTCCAGATATCGGAGTGCCTGATCTTTTTCCTGTTGCGGGGTGAGTGTCTGCGTAATCGGAGATTCCAGCTTGAATCGAATACGAGAATTCTCATAATCAAGATTAAAGGCCGATTGACCTTCGGCATTTGTTGCATCCCCATACGGGTTGACGATGGGCACCATCTGCATGGCTTGCTTATGCTGAACATATCCATAGTCGTCGGACTCGTAATCCACGATGATCTTACCACCAGAGGGTAGCTGTATTTGCGTCAGACTCCAGGCAGCAGCATTTCTGTCAATTTCAGTTTTCTTCAACGGGTCCTGTTCGGCATAAGGGAAATCCGAATTAAAATAAGGCCGGTTGTTTGGATACGGCTTGTAAGTACCCCAGCGATCGAACGTAAGAATATCGTAACCCGGGTTGTTGTCATGGTAGGTGAACACGTAGGGGTTTAAGCTGCCCCTTCCACTGCCGCCATATTCAAACCAAACTTTCTTTAGCGTGAGTTTTCCGCTCCCGCTTGTTCCGTTGTTGTAAACGTTTGGACACAGGGTGTAGTCATAGCTGAACTTTACAACTTTGATGGGTAAAACTGATCCTGCGGACCGCGTATATAAAGAGACTTGTCGGAGTGAGTACATCGATCTTCCCACCGTATTGGTGTCCTGAAGTTTAGCAGCGACACCCTTCCCGTCCGCGCGCTCTGTTATTTCAAAGGATGCGATGTGCGACTTGGTTTCTGCACGCGCCAGGTAGTACATTTCCTTCTCACCATACACAAAGGAACCACGATCATCACGTGGGTCGGTCTTCCATCCTTCCTGGAAGTGTGCTCTCGAAAAGGGATCACGCCAACGATAGGGATTCGCCGAAGAATTGGTCTGTTTGTATGTAAACTTCACCCAATAGCCCAGGTCATCCGCGGTTACGCCGTCGCCTGTGACGTCAACGTAGTCAGGGCCAGTGATTGAGGTGAGCAGGTGCGAATGGGCATAAGCAGGAAGCTCTACACGTTTTAAAAACTTATCAGTGTTGTCATGTGTATACGAAGGATCACCACTCCCACCGTTGCCCGCGTCGACACGCGAGACTTCACCAGCCTGCTTCTTCGCACTGAAGGTAACTTCTTCCTGAACCAGGTTATAAGCGGGGATTCCATAATTATACCTAAGGCCGTCTGGTGTGGTTGCCACAAATGCGGTTATATGATGTGCCGGACGATTGGTCCGGGAGTATCGTTTTTCTATTCCTGCTTCATCAATGAAATTTACTTTGAACTGCGACATCAACTCTTCACCATTTTTTACCAACTCGCCGACCGTGATAGGCTGCACCACCTGTGATCGGGATTTTCTTTCGCGGTTAAGCGTGTTGTTGGGTAACAAAGGGTAATTCCAGTTCTTTTCTTTCTCCAGGTTGTTGGTCGCTACTGGGTTTTCCTTGCTGGTGGTCAGGTTGACGCGGACGGCATTATCGCCACCCAGCCGATTGATCACGTCGGTATTCTCCGGAGAAAGCTCACCATGCACCTTGAAGTATACGGGCTCATATAAGTCGTTGGGGTTCTGCTTTTGGAAAGCACGCGCTGCGTGCATTTGATTGTTCCCTGTCCATAATCCTGACGTAGACTTTGCATGGGCCAGGCTGACATTAACACCAACATGGGCGCCAGCACCAACACCCAAATCAACACCCACGCCTCCGCTAATCGATACTGAAGATGTTTCAGGATCGTGAACGATGCCATAGTCGTTGCGCATCGGCCGGTACATCGCGGAAATACCTTGGCCCGCAACAGAATAGATGTCGTATGATAAGGACGGAATGGGAAGGTTGGGCGTTTCCTTTGAGACCATACCTTCCTTCTCACGATTCAAATCGGTAATCGAAGAGGACCCGGAAAAATCCTGAAAGTGCAAATAACCATAAGCGTCAGTACGAACTCGCTTCTTATCGTCTTTGAGCCATTGTTCATTGTAGAAGCCGGTAACGTAGGGCGATCCAAAAACTCCCCACAAGGTGCCGCCGGCCTTGAATGTTGCTGAAATATTAGCGCTACGCATGGGCATCGTAACCTGGGGCGTATAACCCACGGAAGCAAAACTCAAGGTACTGGAAAACGAAAGGTTGTTACTGGTCAGCTCGCGCTTTACATCCTTCGCCTTCTTTTTGTCGTAGGTATTCAAGTCATGTGAAATTGTCAAACTCGAAAGGCCCGACTGAGAATTATAACCAACACCCAAACCAGTCACTCCCATTTTAGTTCCTAAACCGAGCGTCGGATTTACATTGATTCCCTCTTGGGAATCCAGGCTTAGATTCAGGCCCATGCTGCTGGTGAAGCCAGAAGAATTTGCTTTACCAAAACCGACTGAAGCATCAATGGTATAGCCCATTCCTCGGTAATTGTTATGATAGACACTTAACCCTACGGTAAGTGAGCCACCTTTCTCACCGGATTTCAATTTCCCTAACTCTTTTCCAAAAACTTCAAGACTGGCACCCACACCAAGCCCAACAGTAATATTCGGTCGTATCGACATCTTGGTATAGACAGGATCACCCTTGAACTCGTCCGGCAATCCGCGCATCTGCCGCGTGATAGCACCCGGTTGTAAATTCCAGCCCAGTCCCACCCAACTGGCTTCCTGATCCATGCTGACGCCGGATTGATAAGACAGGTTAAAGGGATATCCGCCGTTAGGGCCTGGCAATTCAAAAAGCGGGATGTTATACGAGAAATCTCCACTAAAGAGGTCTACCATCTCTGACGTTCCGGCGGGCTGAAAGGATTGAACCTCGGGTTGCGTCGGGCCACTCGTCAGCGCGTAGGAAGCGCTTGTTCCCAGAATTTGAAAGGTCCAGGTAAACAGTGAAATGAGGCTAACAAACTTCCCTCTTTTTCTAATGGCTTGTACAATCATAATTTTAATGAAGGAATATCTCCAACGTTTGTATTAATCTTTATCGGTAATGTGCTCAGCAAAGGCGACTGAATCATCAATCGTAGTTGCGTTGATTCCGGGTTAGGAAGTCTTTCAAAACCCAACACGAAGGTCCTGTCTGAGCGCAAATCAGACTGCTCAAAATGAAATAGGACGCAAGGTGTTAGTTGTCCGTCTTGCTCGAGCTGCAGGTCCTCCTGAAAATGATAAGAAAAATAATATAACCTTTGTTGCAGCTCCTCCGGCGAAGCAGCCTGATAACTTATGAGATCATAGGCGGGATCCTCCAGGCTTATCTTCAGAACAAAGTAATGGAGATTTCTCTCTAGCGGTTCGCTGCTTTGAAGTGATAAGTACTGAATAGGTTGATATTGAACATCATAGACGAACTCTGAAAATTTTTTTCTAACGTGAAGACCATTGTTGTAGTCTTTTACCCAACGCGCATATTCATCGCGTTCCAATGATCTCGAACAACTGACAACAAGCACGAAACAAATTACTCCAAGCAGAAGTTTGACAACTTTCATTGGTAACGGGTTTAGGAAAAGTAAAACAGAAAATCGTCTCAGTTAGCGCACAAACAAATCTCACCCAACAGAAAAGAAACGATTCTTTCTCTTGAAATAAATGTAGACTCCCATTCGTCTATTTACAATTAATCGAATGAATTTTTTTTGAGTAAAAAAAAGATTAACAAAAACGAAACGTTCGTGCGATAAATGTTCTAACAAGCAGTTGATGTTTCTCCTCCTCCTAAAGGAGTAGTGTGTGTAACTTCTCAAACACAGCGTGAATGAAAACGCGACTCAGGAAGAGATTATCGAAAAGTCGCGGGAGCACTATGGGCACAATTAATATAGAGCGGGATATTTCACGTTGATCCTCGCCGCGCGTTATTCTATCTTAATAACCTTCAACGTCGCCGTCGACTCGTGATATCGAACTCTAAAATAATAGCTGCCGGAACTGACGTTGCCAAGATCAAACACCATGTCATCGTTTTGCCATGTTGCCGGTAACGTGAGTACTCTGCCCGTCAGATCGTGGAAACTGATTTCCATTTTTTCCCGAAGAGGACCCGCCTGTTGTATAAAAGCATATCGCTTCACCGGGTTTGGATAAACAACCAAACGCTCCAGCAACGTTTTCTCAACACCCGTGATCGTCAACACAAATTGCTCCGACATCTTTGCTACGCCGTTCTTGGAAACCATTACGGTGTACACGCCAGACGTGGCTGGATGCAACTCACGTCCCTCCTCTCCCGGAAGCAGCTCGCCGTCGAGGTACCATTGATAACTTTCTCCTTCGGGAGCAACCAAAGTGCTGGCACCCTCCAGCGTGATCATTATTGGACCGCAGAAATCCACCAAAACATTAACAGAATCCGAAGGCTCGCTAAAGCACAACATCAGGTCTGCCACCTGCACGGCATAGTGATCCAGGCGCTTGGCATAGATCGTTCGCGTCGATTCACCGTTCGACCAGCGATAATTCGCATATTCATTGGCGACCTTTAGCTCGACGGAATCGCCATTGCAAATATTAGTTTCCCCGGTCACCATAATACTTGGAGCGGCTGGAGCTATGGCACTAGCAACATTTACTGACGTTGAGACCGATGAACAATAATTCGTACCGACGGCTACTGTATACTCACCCTCCTCGGTAACCCTCAAGCTGTCATAGAACCTTCCGGCGATTATCTGATTGTTGCGCCTCCATTCGTAATGGAAAGGATAGCCGCCGCTGGGCGCTGCTTTCAACACCAACGCATTTCCGTTGCACAATGAAAACGTTCCATCCGTTGTGATCGTCGCTGGTGTGAGAACAACAATACTGATTTCGTCACTACTCTCGCAACCGTTGGCATCGCTCACACTAACACGATAGATACCTGTTTCATTAATCGCCCTGGAAGCGGTCGATACACTATCCGACCAGAGATAACTAACAAAACCTTCGCCTGCGTTCAAGGTAATGGGCAGCGGATCTCCAGGACAAATTTCCTTATCGGGTCCAAGATCGACCTGCGCGTGGCGTATGAAGTTAAACTGCAAAGCATTATCACCAGGAATTTCGTCAGCGTGATTGTTGATACTGGAGATGGTAACATCTATCGCATAGCTCTCCGAGTCATTGAAGTCCTGCACCGGAAGTGCATAGTTCATGGCCGCGCCATGCGTGAGGGCTCCCGTCCATGAAGTCTGTTGCTGTGGTCCACCATTAACCGACCATTTGACTTCAAAACTACTGACCGTTTCCAAACCGACGTTGAAGACACGCACGGACACAGGTTCATCCTCGTCGCATCGGCTTTCTTCACTCCAACCGGTTACCCGAACATCGTATTGAGATATCGTTCCAAATTCGTCCGCACCGATGGAAGGAAACTGTAAATGCCTGGCTTCGTTGTCGATGTCTACAGTTACACTCGTTGGTTTGCCCGCGCCCACGTGAGCAACTGCCGGAGCGTGCAAGTCAGTTTCAGAAACAAATTGTGGATCAACATTAATCGAATGCAAATCCCCGGGCGAAGTGTCTTGCCATTCGTTCAAATCGTGGAACGAATCTCCGTTAATTCTACCGATCGAATATCCCGAGGAGTAGTAATTGTTATGGTCAAGATCGAACTCCGAAAGATTTGACAGGAATCCAAAAGCATAGTACCCTCCCAAACTGGCAAAGATATTATTCCAAATTTTGAGGCGTTGTGAGCTGACACCACTAACATAGTTGTCTTCAACGATGATCGCATGACCAGTCTGGTCGAGCGTTAGAATGCTGTTGTAAAAAACCTCGCCGTCGGACACGCCGGATAAAGTCACCGCCGTGCCCGGACCGCCGCTGTCCTTGACGCTGATGAAATTGTTGGCCAGCAGAAATCCGTCGATTACGTTCAGATTGAGTCCAGCACCGATGTTAGTAAATACCTTGTTCTGGCTTACCATCAAATCATTTCCGTAGAGGAGCCAAATGCCAATGTAGTTGACTGATTGCGCCGTCGTATTCTTAACAACATTGCGTTTGATCGATGCATGGTCAAGGAAGAACGCGAAAATACCGGCGTTCGATTGGTTCATAAACTGGTTGTCCTCGATAACTGTATAACCATTTTTACTTTCCATTGAAGTGCGTCCGCTAATTTCCAATCCATAGCTTCCTCCCTGGAACAGGCAGTTTTTCACTCGGAGATTTTTCAGGGGAGCGGTCCCGGCGTTCAAACAAACTTGTTCGAACGAAGACGTTGGTGTGCTGGTCGAGTACAGGCGATTGTTCAGGATGTTGACATTCGTAATCGGACCGCGAACCAAAAGTACTGTTGAATTCGTGTTACCCAAAGCCGTCAATGTTACGTCGCGGATGGTAATGTAACTCGCCTCATTAATAGACCACACCGAGTTGAACTCCGTTTCTGTGGCATTGTGCCTAATGTTCACCCGCGTTTTATCTCGGCTTTCAGATTGAAAAACAATGGTATCTCGCGCGCTTGCGCCGTTAATCGCTCGCATGACGATGTAGTCAGTGTAGTTTCCGTCCCTGATGTTAAACGTAACGGGACCGCAAATACCACTGTTTGCGAGGGACTGAACGGCACTTGATATATTGATAAAATCAGGATTCGTTCCGCCGATCGTGTAGGTACCTTTCATCCGAGGCGCATAGTCTCTGATCTTACTGGAATCATTTCTGTGCTCAAGATCGGTGGCACCGTTCGGAAGTGTCGCCCACGTTTTGAGGGTGTGCAGCACGCCAGCGGCAAAATTGAAAGATCCAATCTTCATCAATGCCGTCGTTCCTCCCGAGGGAACGTTGCCCGTCCACGAAAAAGGTGTTTGCGTCTGACCGTTCACAGACCATCCGATCGTGGCGTTGAGGAGGGGATTTTTTCCAAAGTTCTTAAGCGATATGCTCACGTCACCGGTGCCACTGCAACTGTCCAGTTCTGTTGAATATACACCGGCGTCGTTATCGTGAAGTACAACTTCATCAGCGCCGATATCGGGCGGTATGCCCCGGACCTCGCCGTCAATGTCTGTGGTAATGCCAGCGATCTGCGTACCGGAGGCCTGTAACGTCGTGTTTCTGGCATGAAGGTCTGTCAGCGAAAAATAATCGGGGTCAGCCGAAATCGAATGAGCGTCGTAACCGGAAGCGATTTGGTATTCATTCAGCGATTGAAAATCCCGAGAATTGAATTTATGAAATCCGTAAGTTGACCAAAGGTTGTTGTAGTCCACTTGTGAATTCGCTCCGCCGAGATACTCAATCTGCGAGGCATACCCCGTCCCCTGATTAACGAAGTTATTATTCGTAATCACCGTCGACGTGTCCTGGTAAGAATAAATGCCGGCATATCCCGTCACCAAAACACTGTTGAAATGAATACGCATCGAATTGCTATTCCACGAGTGTATGCCATATCCCATTTGCGGTTCGCCAGAGATCATGTTATTGACGATCCATCCAGGCGCTGTGGAAGATCCGGTATTCTCCAGGCGGATACCAGCAGAAAAGTTGCCCGTTATTTTATTGTCACGAATGTTCAGCCCCTGATCTGCAAGACCAATCTTGATACCTGCACTCTCGGAATAGGTTTGAAAGCCCTGACAAACGATACTATTTGAAATGATTTGATTGTCGACATTGTAGCCATACAACCTTACACCACTAATATATTGATTGAGGAAAGTATTCGATTTAATCGTGACCTGTTGCAGCGCCGAGATATCCGTAGTGCCAATGCCATAACCGGCGCCTTCGAAGTAATTGTTTTCGAAGAGATAGGACATGTGAAGCCCCGAGCCAAAACCGAAGAGTGAAAAATAGGTCTCGTTTAATTGCCAGTTGGTATTTGGCGGACCAATGAAACGATTGTTGAGGAATTCGTTGTGCGACGTATTGCCGAAAACTTTGACCGCTGCCGGATACCCCGTCGAGCGGAATGTCAGTTGCCTTACCGTTACATACTTTGTTCCACTCATCGCCCAGGTCGCATAACCCCACGCGGCCGAACCCCAATTCGCATCTCCTCCGATAATGACCGAAGTATTGTCTACTCCCTCGCCTTGAAATGTGATGCGGTTCGTTTCCGATGCTCCTTCGATTTCCTGCAGAAAAACTCTTTCCTCATACAACCCTTCGCGAAGGGTGAAGAGCACTGGCCCACAAACACCCATGCGATCCAAATAATCCGTCGCAGATTTGATCGTAGGAAAATCGGTTTCTACCTGCGTCGGAATACTTTCTCCAATGAGATAGTTTCCTGAAAGCTTCTGGTACACATCGGTTACGACCAAGGTATCATTGTAGTGCTCAGGATCACTCAACGCGTTGGGAAGTTCCGTCCAGATTTTGATACCGAAGGTGTCGGAAGGATGAAGCGTGGCATCGCCAAGCGTAACGACGGACTCCGCGCCTGCGGCCAGCGATCCAGTCCAATGGTATGCAGGCTTTTCATCCGCATTAAATTTCCAACGGATTGTTGCCTGAGTAATCGCGTTGGATCCGAAGTTTTTGATCTTCACCTGAATCGGCTTGACCGATCCGCACTCGTCGGGCCGCACAAATTGAGAAAGACCGATATCATTCGGCAGCGGCGTCAATCCAAACTCATCAGCGCCGATGTCTGGCCTGGTTGTGCTCCGAAGTTCTCCGTCGATGTCGCGCACTACATTATTGAGAACAGTACCTTTCCCTTCTATGCGCGCGTCATTCTTTATATGCAGATCAGTTTCGGAAACAAACTGCGGCAAAATAAAAATTGAAGACACATCCCCTTGCGTTCGCTTCTGCCATTGATGCAAACCCTCAAAAAACTCCACTTCACCCGGCGACCAGATATTGCCGAAGTTAAGCGCCATGGATTGTCTGTTAGGCGAATAGAAAACATTAAAGTCAGAAGTGATTTTGGCCTTGGCGTTGTAGATGACGGCCGGCGCGCTGGTGTTGACCAGTATATTGTTTTTTATCTCGATGTCCTCGTATTGTCCCACGTTAACACCGTTGACCCACAGCGTAGTCATTCCCCCCGTAGACACGAGCGTGTTGTTTCGGATCTGGAGGTGATCGGCGCTGACAACCCGAATCGCCTGATCCGTGGTCTGAATCATGTTGTTTGAAATCAGACCGTGATGATTACTACGATCTTCGTAGTGATTGCTAATGTCCATCACAAGCCCTTTTGTATTAATCCTGTTATCGCTAATCGAATAGTCGCCGATGCTTTGATTGATCCTGATAGGACTATTTCTCGGACCTGAAAAGATATTGCCGCTCAGCGAAAAGCCTTCTTGAAAATTGATATCGATAACCCGATACACGGGCGTGTTGTCCATCATGAACTGGTTCTTGCTGATGATGTTACCGCGTTCATAGTTGGAAGTATTTTGGAGCAGAACCACCGTAGTCTCGTACTCCTCTGAATCGGTGACATCGAAACGATTATGAATAATGGTGTTATACTCATTTGGCATGCCAATCAATCGAATTGCATTTCCGATTTTTTTCGCAGAAAAAACATTGGACTTAATGGTGTTATGACTCGCCCCTGACATGTCGATCAGGATTGCGCCATACAGTTTAGTGGTAGCCAACGTGAGATACTGCAGCGTTACATAACTGGTTGACACCATGCGCACGGTGACCTCGCTATGAACGAGCGTGACCGATGTACTATCCTTACTTTCAGATTGGATAGTCAACGGGTTGTTTTCCGAAACACCGGGCAACTCGTCAATGAGAACCTGTCCCTCATAGGTTCCCGGGCGAATATTAAAAATGATCGCCGAGCAAGCTCCGGCTGTCCGAAGGGCAGTGATGGCATCGACAAGGGTTGCAAAGTCTGGATTGTTTCCTCCCACCGTATAGACTCCCGACATTCCACCTGACCTTATAGTTGCTGTCACGGTATCGTTTCGCGTGATCACATCACCCGAAGCCATCAGGCTCGCCTCCACGTCATGTACGCCTGCCGACAAGGTAATCGCACCAAGCGTGACATCATTAACACCTTGCGCAGGCAACGCCGCAGTTGAGGTGAACACCGATTGGTCTACGCCGTCTACCTTCCATTGTATAGAATAGCTATTAATGCCCTGTGTTCCGCGGTTTCTCACCTGTACTGTAATGGGAGTACTTCCTTCACATACCGTGGTGGCACGGCCTTTCAGGTCCGTCAAGCTTGCATCAATATTGGGTAACGCGACTTCGTCTGCTCCAATATCTGGTGCAGAACCACTGCGGGCATCACCATCGATATCTGTATTCACTTCCGGTATCGGCGTGCCCGTATTGTTGAGTGCGTAGTTTGACGTTGACAGGAAAATATGCGGGTCTTCCGCCACCATCTGCGGATCAACCGCGATCGAATGAATATCCTGGCCGGTAAGTGCCCTCCAATTCTCGATGCGGACGCCGTTCAGTCTGTCTGATCCATAAGGATCATGCACTCCGATAGGACCGCGTGAGAATAGGTTATTATAATCTGACGTAAAATTTTTGGGCTCAAAAAGCGTGATTACATGTCCGGCTCCATCATTAAAGAAGTTGTTATTTCGGACATCCATGGAGAGGTTGTTCTTGTAAGCGGTCAATACCGACGAAAAGTCTGATAATGCTCGCACGTACGCGGTATTGTGGTAAATCTTAAAATTTCCTGTCCCCGTGGCTATCGCCGACAACGTTGTTGCAGAATTACTGGCGGTTAAATGGAAATAATTGTTGCTGAACAATGCCGGTTTCTCGTTCGATAAATTCTGCGTTATGATTCCATAGTAAGCATCCAATTTTCCGACGGCAAGAAATTTATTTCGACTGACGATCACGTCCGTGCACGAAAGATTCAGGCCGATGCGCTCCTGGTTCAGGAATGTGTTACCGTCGATTACATGTGGTCCCATGTTCGACAGTGCACTGCCAAGTTCAATGGCAGTATTTGCGCCTTCAAAAGTGTTATCGAGAATTGAAATACGTTTGGAGTTCACGATGATGAGAAGCGCGTTTATCAAAACGCCCGGCGCCGGAATAAACTTATTATGTTGGAGGACGATGTCCTCGGCCTCCAGAATGTCCATGGGCTGTACATGTTGATTGCCACTGAACGTAATATCCTTTACGGTTACATGCTTTGTGCCGAGAAGCGACAGCGCAGGATTAAAGCCATCGACAAGCATGACGTCCTGTGGATTGCCGCTCTCGGATTGAATGGTGATTCGATTTGACTCAGACGCGCCGGGAATATTGTGGAGACTCAGGTGGGCTTCCTCGTAGGTACCATTTCGAAGATTGAATACTACCTCTCCACAAACGCCCACATTGTTCAACAATGAAAACGCAGTCGTCAGGTTTTCAAAATCAGCATCGGCGCCTTTGACATAATATTGACCGGTGAACTTGTTGAACTGAAATGTTGTAAACGTCGTGTCATTAACATCGTAATCATCAGGATGGCCGTTTGGATTGGACGTCCAGACACTAACCACAAAGCCGCGACCTGTTTTATTGAAATCATAACTTCCGACTGTGATGGCTGCTGAGGTATCGGTCGAGGCCAGTGCTCCATTCCATGTGAAGGGTGTCTGCACCTGGTCGTTCACCGACCAATTGAATGTAACGTTGGTCAGCGGCGCTACGCCCCTGTTAATGACCTTCAAGCTCACCGGATAAACTCCGCGACAAAGATCCCATGGATGTTCAACAATACCATAAGGCACAGACTCATTCACCGGCATGGCGTCGCCGCCCGTACTCGTGCTGAAGAAGGCGGTTGCCGACGTATTGTTTTTTTGCGCGAAAACAAATCCTGCGGCACTATTGAAAAAATCAAAGTCATAGATGTTGCCCTTGCCGATGGATTTTTGCAGTGCCCAAAGTTTACCGCCGTCGACGGTTCTGTAAAGACCTTCTGAAGTGGAGAGAAACCCTGAATTGGCGTCGACGAAATTTACCTCCTTCACATATCCGTACATCGAGAGCACATCGACCCTTTGTTCTGTCCAGTGATATCCAGCGTCAACTGTTTTCAGCAAATCGCCTTCCGCCGTCGTGGCAAACGCGATCTCACTATCGACCCAGGTGATGGATTGAATGTTGTGTGGTGTACCGATCAGCGTCCACGAGTTTCCGCCATCCATGGTTTTTAGAATCACCCGTTCGCCGCCGATCAGACCGTGGTTGCTATCCAGGAAGTCAATCGTGACGAGGTTACGCGTTGTCTTTGAATTCTGGGCTGCCCAGGTTGTGCCGCCGTTCGTTGTTTTAAGTATCCGCCCAGATTCGCCACAGACAAATCCCAGCGATGGCGTTGGGAACTTCATTTGTCGCAGATCCCCACCCAACGCATTATGAACAAGACTCCAGGAAGCTCCCGCATTATCGGTCTTAAAAATTACCTCGTGGCTGAAGTAATTATTCATCCCCAGGATAAACCCGGTTGTGGCGCTGGTGAACTCTATGTCGCGGGGCAAAATGCCAAAAAGGTAGGGCCTCAAGGGATCATAATTGTCGTACACCATGTCCTGGCGTACCCAACTGGCGCCAGCGTCAATACTTTTGGCGAGCCCAAGCGAACTGTATGAAAAAACTACGTTTTCGGTGGCTGCAGCTACAAAATAGGGCAAATCATTGCTGGGCTTCGATCGGGCAACCCATTGAGAAAATGCACACGTCGTCGTAGCTAACAGAAAGAGGGTCAGGATGGTAAGGCGCATTGCGAACAACTTATATCCTTTAAAAATCGTGAAAAAGCGCGTACCGGAAAAATGCGGAAGCGATTTATTACAGATTAATCAGAAGCAACCCGTTCCAAATCACCGCTTTTGTTCGGCTTTGCCTTACTGTAAAGTGCTGACCAGGGGCTAATTCCCTTGCCCTGAGGACGGTACAAAGTTTATGGTTGTGAAAAGTCTAAGAATGGCGGGGCCCCAACTTTTTATTTTGGAATTGCCAAAACCATAACCTTATCTTTGCCGACTTTCGGATTTCGAATTTCGGCATTTCCACCTCGAGCGGTCACTCAGGTCTGGATGAAGGCCGAGTCGATCTGAATTCAAGTAGTACAACCACTAAGTAGAGAACATGCAATTAGCGAAACTGGAGATCAAAGGCTTCAAGAGTTTTGCCGACAAGATCGTGATCAATTTTGACGAAGGGATTACTGGAATTGTAGGACCAAACGGCTGCGGAAAATCAAATGTAGTAGACTCCATCCGATGGGTATTGGGCGAGCAGAAAACCAGCGCGCTCCGTTCCGAGAAAATGGAGAACGTAATCTTCAACGGCACCAGCCAGCGAGGCGCGCAGCAAATGGCGGAGGTTTCCCTCACCATTAACAACACCAAAAACATCCTGCCCACGGAATATTCCCAGATCACCATCACCCGCCGGCTTTACCGCTCAGGTGAAAGTGAATACTTATTAAATGGAGTAGCCTGCCGCTTAAAGGACATCACCAACCTTTTCCTCGACACCGGGGTAGCTTCTAATAGCTATGCTATCATCGAGCTCGGCATGGTCGACGACCTTTTGAATGATAAGGACAATTCCCGAAGAATGCTCTTCGAAGAAGCTGCCGGTATTTCCAAATTCAAGAAGCGTAAGAAAGAAACGCTGAAGAAGCTGGAGGACACTGACGCCGACCTCGAACGCGTGGAAGACCTTCTGTTCGAGATTGAGAAGAACATGAAGAGCCTGGAGAAACAGGCCAAGCAGACAGAAAACTACTACCGTATTAAAGAAGAGTACAAGGCCAAAAGTATCAACCTGGCCAAGGTGGTGGTCAGCAAGCAAAAGGACAAGTTCGACCTGATCAACAAGCAGGTTCAGGAAGAAAACGACCGCAAGGTCGCCCTCACTGCAGAAATGGCTGAGAAGGAAGCGTCGATTGAGAAGTCGAAGACGGAACTGGTGTTGAAAGAGAAAACGCTTAGCTCACGCCAGAAAGCCATCAATGAATTCGTCGCGAAGATCCGCCAATACGAAAGTGAAAAGCAGATCAAGAACGAGCGACTGAAATATTTGAATGATCGCGCCACCGGTCTGCGTGATCAAATCGAACAGGACAAGAAAAGCAATGAGCGTGCACGCTTCAGCGTACAAAGCCTTGAAACGGAAAAGGGATCCGCTGAAGGCATCCTGGCCGAGATCACACAAAAGCTCGACAACTTTAAGTCAGACTACGAACAACAGAAGCAGATAACCACCGAACTGCAAACACAGTCGGATTCCATTCGCCGCGTTCAGCGCGAAAAGCAGGAAGAGAGCTTCCAGATTAATAAGGGTGTTGAAATCAGGGAAATCCAGATTTCATCATTCAAACAGGAACTGGAAAAAACAGCTTCCGATTCTTCTCAGCAGAGCGCCAGTGTTGTAGAGTTTGAAAACAAACTCAAAGTATTGGAAGAAGAACTGGGCGCCAAGAACGGCGAACAGGAACGGTTGAAGAAAGAAGAAGAAGAAGTTAAGGAGCGGATTGCCGCAATGGAAAAAACCATTGAGATGATTCGCGAGGAAATGAACGTGACAGGCCGCAAACTTGATGCGCGCCAGAACGAGTACAACCTTACCAAATCCCTCGTGGAGAACCTTGAAGGTTTCCCCGAGGCGATCAAGTTCTTAAAGAAGAAGGTAGGTAAGAACGCTCCCCTCCTTTCCGATATCCTCACCACCTCTGAAGAATATCGCGTTGCCATTGAAAACTATCTGGAGCAATACCTCAACTATTATATAGTAGAGCACGAGTCGGAAGCTTACGAGGCGATCAATATCCTGAGCGACGCCGCAAAAGGAAAGGCGCACTTCTTTATTCTCGATGCTTTCGAGAAATTCGAATCGACGCCCGGCCGTATTTACGACAACGCATTCCCCGCGACAGAGATCATCGAGTACGACCAGAAGTACAAGAAACTCATGTCGTATATCCTGGATAAGGTATACATCTTCGATGGTGATCCTAAAAACCTTCCGTCCAGTGATGAAAACATCTTCATCACGAAGAGCGGCAAGCTGACCAAACGTAGATTTAGTATCTCGGGTGGATCCGTAGGTTTGTTCGAAGGAAAGAAGATCGGCCGCGCGAAGAATATGGAGAAGCTGGAAAAGGAGATCAAAGAACTCACCAGCAAACTCGACGAAATCCGTTCAAGCCTGTTGGAAAAGCAAGCTGACCTTGAAAAGCTCAGACACAATAAGCTTCGCCAGCAAATCGACGAACTTCAGAATTCTATCCGCCAGGTAAACGATGAATTTGTATCGGTGCGCACCAAGCGCGAGCAGTTCTCCCAAATGCTCAACAATGCCGACCTGCGTCGTGAGGATATCCTCGAAAAGATTGACACCCTGTTAAAGGAACTGGACGACCTCAAGCCAAAAGCTCAACAGGCGCTCCACGATCTGGAAGAACAAGAAGAAAGATTGTCTGGCATCACCCTGAACCTGGCAAACAACAACGAGTTGTTGAGCCAAAAGTCAGCGGCATTCAACGAACAGAACATTTTCTTCCATCAGCAGGAAAACCGCGTGAAAAGCATTGACCAGGAAATCCGCTTCAAGCAGGAGTCCATGGAGCAAAGCAGCCAACGCATCGGCACCAATGTGGAGGAACTGAAAAAGAACGAAGACGAAATCAAAGTCATCATCGAAACCACGCAAAGCAACGACGATGAACTGCTCGGCATGTACGCGGAGAAGGAAGAGATGGAGAAAGGTCTTGGTGAAGCCGAAAAAGAATACTACGAAAATCGCGGAACGATCGACCAGGTAGAAAAATCCTTGCGCGATGTTCAGCACCAGCGTCAGAATATCGACACGTTGTTGATGGAACTCCAGAACCAATTGAATGAGAGCAAGCTCCAACTCAATTCGGTGAAAGAAAGATTGTCGGTTGAATTCAATGTAGACCTTGACACCGTCATCAGCCAGTCCGCGCCTGAAGAGGCCGCCGCATACGCTGAACAGGAAGAAGATAAGGTAAGAGCTGAAGTACAGAAGATCCGCGATCGTCTGGATAACATGGGGCCGATCAACCCGATGGCCATGGAAGCTTACACGGAGATCAAGCAACGCAACGACTTTATCCTCGTGCAGAAAGACGACTTGCTGAAAGCGAAGGAATCGTTGTTCAACACCATCGCTGAAATCGAAGGTGTAGCCAGTGAAACGTTCATGGATTCATTCAATAAGATCAAAGAACACTTTATTCGCGTGTTCCGCTCACTGTTCACGGAAGGTGACGAGTGCGATCTGCGTTTGGTTGATCCGACTAATCCACTGGAATCAGAAATCGATATTATCGCGAAACCTAAAGGCAAGCGTCCGTTGACCATCAACCAGCTTTCCGGTGGAGAGAAGACTTTAACGGCAACTGCCCTCCTCTTCTCGATGTACCTGCTGAAGCCGGCGCCATTCTGTATTTTCGACGAGGTTGACGCGCCGTTGGATGATGCGAACATTGACAAGTTCAACAACATCATTCGCACGTTCAGCAAAGACTCACAGTTCGTGATCGTTACGCACAACAAGCGTACGATGACCTCTACGGATGTGATCTATGGTATCACGATGGTGGAGAAAGGTATCTCCCGTGTGGTTCCTGTTGATTTGCGCGAATTAGCGTAAGAATGGTAATCGGTTATCGGTATTCGGTTATCGGTAAGGCAAAAAATAAAAAGGCAGAGGGCGTTAAGCTTTCTGCCTTTTGCTTTTTGCCCTAGCTACCGATTACTGATTACCGGTTACCGATTACTTCTTTATACCCTTCTTAAATTGTCACAAATAACCGCAGTAGCGACGCCTGCATTCAGCGACTCCGCGCCGCCGTATTTAGGAATGGTGATTCGCTTGGATACGAACTTATCCAGTGCTGGGTCAATTCCTCTGGATTCATTTCCGATCAGTATTATTCCTCCCCTTCCGAAATCCACCTGGTGAACGTCCTGGCCATTCAGGAATGCCCCAAAGACTGTGGATGAACTGTTTGACAGGTAGCCAACCAGGTCCGTGTAAAAGACACTCACCCTGGTGAACGATCCCATCGTCGCGCTAATGACTTTTGGATTGTAAAAGTCAGCCGTCTCTGTTGACGCAACGATCTTGGTGATGCCATACCAATCCGCGGTGCGGATAATTGTCCCCAGGTTTCCCGGGTCGCTGATGTCGTCCAGCATGATGGCGAATTCGTTTTCGGAAAGTTGAAAGGGTTCGTTCGGTTTCATACGCACAACAGCGAGCGCTGCATTGTTCGACTGGAATTCGCCGAGCTCTTCGAGTTCCTTTTCCTTCACCCTGATCACTTCGGCCTGATCCTTGATGGTTTTTAGACCAGCAAGAAAGTCATCGGTGCCGATGACCAGGGTCACAGCGAAATCCGAGGCCAACGCTTCTTCTACCCCTTTTGCTCCCTGAACCACAAAACATTGCTCCTGTTTGCGGTATTTCTTTACTTGCAGGGATTTAATGAATTTAATTTTGGCTTTGGACAGCATTTTTAAAGGTTGAGAACTTCGAAAAGTAAATATTTTCTGCCAATACTGGCGCTACCCTTTTTCCTGCTGACGGGCTGTCTGGGCACGAAACACCTCAAGGAAAACGAGACTTTACTTTACCGTCAACGGGTATCGGCGCCGAAAGAAATCAACAGGGAAGAACTCAGCAACCTGTATTCGCAGGAAGCCAACCGGAAAATCCTGAACTTTCCCATCGCGCCGCTGGTCGGCATTTATTACCTAGGCTATCGGCATTACGACCAGGAAAAGATGATCGCCCGAAAAGACAAGGCGGAAAAAAAGTTCGACAAAAAGATCGCCTCCACCACCAAACAAAAGCGCATTAACAACCTCCAGTTTCGGAAGCAGGAAAAGCTCGACAAACTCAATAAGAAGGTTCAAGATGGAAACACCGTCATGCAATGGGGCGAGCCGATTTCGGTTTTTGACAGTAGCCAGGTTAAGGTTACCGAGGACCGGATGCGTCAGTACCTTTTCTCCAAAGGATATTTTACCAACCAGGTCACGTCGAAAGTCACCGCTGTTGGACGGCTGATCAATGTCGCATACAAGATTAATCCCGGCGCTGCTTACTTTATTGATTCCATCGCTTATCAAATTCAGGATACCGCCGTGGCCCACGTCCTCGACGCTAATAACGCACAGAGTTTCATCAGGCGTGGGGATCGATACGACCAGGAGAATTTTACCCGCGAGCAAGAGCGCATCGATTTGCTCATGAAAGACAACGGGTACTATGAATTCAGTCGGCAATACATCGAGTTTGCCGTGGATACATCCTACATCGAGGTCGGAAGGAAGCTAGTCGTGCTCATCATCATCAATGATCCGGCGAAGCGGGATCATCACAAGAAATTCAAAATCGATGACGTGCGCTTCACGACAGATGCGGGCATCGCGTCCGACAAACCCGAAAGAGAAAGCCGAAGGTACCGGAAGATTCAATACAATTATTTCGAAGACGACTACAACCTTAAAATTCTTTCGCAGCGCGTCTTCCTGGAGCCGGGGCAATACTACAACCGAAGCAAGACCCTGAACACGCAGCGCCAACTCGCCCTGGTCGATGCGTTTAAGTTCATCAACATCAACTACGATACTTCGGGAGGACAATTCATTGCCAACATTTTCACCAGCCCGTTGGCCCGGTACGAATGGAGCAATGAAGCCGGTGTTAACGTGACCCAGGGATTTCCCGGACCTTTCTACAACATGTCCTTCCGGAAAAGAAACGTCTTTAAAGGTATGGAAACGCTCGACCTCACGGGCCGGTTCGGTTTTGAAGGTGTTGCCTCCGCGACAAGCGATGTCAACTTCTATAAAAGCACAGAAGCCGGCGTGAACGTATCGCTCACGTTCCCTCAATTCATCTGGCCCTTCAAGGAAGCAGTTCGGTTCAGACATGCTGCTTACAACCCAAAAACAAAATTCTCTGCGGGATATGCTTACACGGATCGACCTGAATACCGAAGAACTGCGGTATCGATCAATGGAACTTACTCCTGGCAGAACAACAAGAACAGGCTTTATCAATTGACACCGATTAACCTCGGGCTGATCGACACGGCAAACCTTTCGGATGATTTCAGAGAACTCTTGCTCGAACAGGGTGAGCAGGGCAACTTCACCCTGATCAACTCCTTCAGGCCGTCCTTTGTGAACAGTATCATCATGGCTGTTACCTGGAATTATAAAAACTACGGCAATGCCGAGCGAAGCTCCAGCTTCCTGAGAGCGCAAATCGAAAGTGGTGGTACAATCTGGAATGTTTTCAATCCGAAGGTCATCACCGATGCTGACCTGGAATATTACAAATACCTGCGTTTCAGTCTTGACATGCGGCGGATTAATGTCGTCAATAAAAATACGACCGTGGCTTACCGGTTCAACTCGGGGGTAGCATTTCCATACGGATCCAACAAAAGTTTGCCCTACGAAAAATTCTTCTTCGCCGGTGGAAGTAATAGCGTCCGCGCGTGGCGTCCGCGAAGGCTAGGTCCCGGGTCTTTCAAGCCGCGCACCACCATGGATGAGGGCGCTAACGGGAAACCCACCGACGATGGATTGTTCGATTATAGTATTGAACAGCCTGCTGAAATTCTCATTGAAGCAAGCGTAGAGATGAGAACAAAACTCTTTGGATTCGTCAGCGGCGCGGTGTTTATGGATGCCGGTAACGTTTGGACATTCGAACCCAGAAAACGATTTGTCAACGACGTGGAAGTACCCAATGGTAATTCTGAGTTCAGGATCGATCAGTTTTACAAAGAGATAGCGCTCGGTACGGGCGTCGGTTTGCGCTTCGACTTTACTTTCCTGATCCTTCGTTTTGATGTTGGTATCAAAGTATACGATCCGGCCAGAGATGAAGGCGACCGCTTTGTGCTGGATGACGTCCGGTTTTTCAAACCTTATGCGACACAAGACGGAACTTCCTATTCTAATTTTAAGGAACCTGTTATTTACAACGTCGGTATCGGATATCCTTTCTGACCTCCATGCTCTTCGTTGAGCTCAAAAAAAAATCACTCCGCTACTGAGGTAACGGAGTAATTTTTTTTTAGAGTACTTTATTAGAATGAGTAACGCAAACCGAATTGAACTTGCCAGCGTGAAATCAGTCCGGCGTCATAGGAGAATGTGTTCGTCAGGTTCGGATCAAAGCTGTAGGTAGGGATACCAGCTGGATCGACAGAAACACCCACAGGTTGTGAGTTTGTAGGAATCTGTCTAACACCCCACTCGCTGCTGATCAGGTTTCCAAGGTTCAGCAAATCCACGCTGAGCTGAAGCGTGTGACCTTCCTTAACTTTATAATCCTGCAGTATCCGCAAATCCCAACGTGAATACCACGGGCTAAGGACGGCATACTTTTCAGCATATTGTCCTCTCCGACCGCTCAGGTATTCATCGTTAGAGATGTACGCTTCAAAGGCCGCCTTCTGTGCGTTTTGCTCTGTTGGGGTTCCGGAGAAGACCATCGTTGGAGCAGCGAGTTCAGCGGCTGTTGGAATGTAGATCAGATCGTTGAGTCCCGAACCATCACGGTTTAGGTCACCTGAGTACGTATAGCTGAATCTTCCGCCTTGCGCATACTCAAAGAACAAGGAGAACGTCGTGGCAAACTTGCCCTGACCGTATTCAATGGTCTTGTTCGCGGTACCAACAATGCGATGTTTGTTACCATAAACTGAGGGCGCCAGAACAGCTTGGTTTACATTGCCGAAGGCTGGGTTGCGATCATAAGCATCGCTTGAAATCTCTGCTTCGATCGAACTTGCATCTTGCGCGTCCAGATAGTTGTAAGCCAAAGATGTGTAAAGGCCTTTTGCCCAATTTCTCTTTAACTCGAAAGTCAGGTTGAGTGTTCGTCCAATGTTGGTATTGGTGAAAATGTATGCGTTGTTGGCATACGGCACGACACGATCTGCGCCGGTATAGATCGGGCGATTGTCTGCACCTTGCAATGTTCCACCGGGCGAATTGATACCGTAGTTCCGCACCATCATGGCATTAACGTCTTTCGTATACATGAAGTCAGCGGTGGCAATCCAACCTTCTCCAAACGCCTTATCAATGCCCAGGCTTGTACGCCATACTTGTGGGAATTGGAAGTCGTTGGCTGTCATACAATAGAAGTAAAAGTTTGGATTAGCAACCTGGTTTCCAATCCACACGAAAGGGAATCTTCCGGTAAACAATCCGGTTCCACCGCGGACAATGGTTTTTCCATCGCTGTTAACATCCCAGTTAACGCCAAGCCGGGGGGAGAACAATGGTGTCGCATCAGGCAGTACAGTATGATCAAATTGTACTTGGTTGTCGTCCTCATCATAATAAATTACGGATGGATCATAGGCATTGAATCCTCCGTTGATTTCCTGTTGCTGTGCAATGCTTTCCTCGATTTTCTCTGACGTGTCAAAATACATCGGCTTATCCATTCGGATACCAAGCGTTAGCGTGAAGTTGTCTTTAATCCGCCATTTGTCTTGTAAATAAAAAGCGAGTTGTCCCACGTTTGTTTCGGGCGTTGCCCACAGATCTTGTGCTTGTCTTGCTTCAGCAGCAGCTACATCATCGTCAAAGGCGCCGGTGCGCACCTCGTTCACGAAAGCCTGAACGGTTGGCCAGTCGCCAAACGTTCCGCCATAGGCATTCAGGTTAAAAGAATTGTCAAACTCAAATTTTTCAAATGAAACACCAGCCGTGAGGGTATGGTTGTTCACATATGCCTCGAAGTTGTCGGAGAACTGAATTACTTTTTGATCCAGCAAGTTGTGGATTGAAAACGGTTCATGTCCCGCGACGATGTATCGGATACCGTCTTTCTGGATACTCACGACCGGAAAAACTGCGCTGAATGGATCACGGCTATCGTCAAAGTGTGTGTATCCCAGTTGAACCTTGTTCGCGTAACTGTTGCTAAAGGTCGACTTCAACTCGAACAGCACGGAGTTTATCTTGTTGTTGATCTGGTAACCCGAGTTGTAAAACTGCAGGGTTGTAGCATCCGGCCCGCGTCTTCCGATGGCAGCAGGGTGTGCTGGTTTTTGCTTTGATGCGTCCAGAAAGTTGTAGATGGCGGTCAGCGTGTGGTTCTTGCCAATGTTCCAATCCAGTTTAATAATACCTTTCTGGTTTTTAGTCTTGTGGGTAAAGCCTTCATACACGCCGGTTTGATAATCAAAGGCCGAGTCGAGTACAAAGCTTACCAGATCCAGATCGGCTGCTGATACACGCGAAACATTGCTGCCGGTAAGTCCAGGACGAGCCGCGACGAAACTTGAACCCAGATCATCTCTTCGTTCCATTTCAAAGTTCACAAAGAAGAACGCCTTGTCCTTAACAATGGGACCACCGAGGCTAAATCCAATCTGCTGTTGTTTGAGATCGGGCACGAATACCTTTTCTCCTTTCACTTTTGATCCGGTCAATGCATCGCTCCTGAAAAATCCGAATGCTGTCCCTGAGATTTTATTGGTGCCGCTTTTAGTAACCGCGTTCACGGAAGCGCCAGTGAAGCCAGCTTGCGTAACATCAAATGGTGCCACGGCAACCTGTATCTGGTCAATGGCATCCAGTGAGATAGGCTGTGCATCCGTTTGTCCACCTGGTGTAGCGGCGTCTAGCCCGAAAGGGTTATTGAAGATCGCGCCGTTGAGTGAAAAGTTATTGTATTGATCGTTTCGTCCCGCAAAAGAATTTCCATCCGATGATGGCGTAAGCCGGTAGATGTCAGAGGCCGATCGGGTGATCGTCGGCATCTTCCGAATGGTGTTGTTGTCATACGCGGCAGAAGCCCCCGTCTTGTCCTTGTTCATCAATTCGGAGGCCGTGATCACGACTTCGCTGAGTTCGGTCGATGCCTGCTTAAGGGCGAATTCAAGATGCAAATTTTCACCCAGCTTAAGGTGAATGTTGTCCGCCTTCTTGGATTCATATCCCACAAAGGAAACGGTGATTTGGTAAGGTCCTCCAATTCTAAGGTTTGGCAAGTTGAATCGCCCGTCGTTCCGGGTTGACGATCCGTAAGAGGTTCCCGATGGCCCATGCACTGCGACAATGGAAGCGCCGGGCATGGCCTCGCCAGATTCAGTAGTGACTTTGCCGCTGATGGAAGCAGTGGTGACGCCTTGGCCGTTTGTGTTTTTACACAACAGCATCGACGCTCCACAGAGCAAGATGTAAATGTATTTCATTGGTTAATGGTTAATGGTACAACCAATATTACCGTTTATTTAAATTCTGATGAAATTAAGTTTTGTCTGAAAAAGACCAGTCGACATTTTTGAAGGACGAGATTTTACGGGGCAATTTTTCTGAGATTGGTACAAATGCCTGAGTACATTATCTTTGCGGCTTGATCATGAAAAAAGTCGCTTTTTACACCCTGGGCTGCAAGCTCAACTACTCGGAGACGTCCACCATTTCGCGGATGTTTGAGGAAAAGGGCTATAAAAAAGTAGACTTTACGGATACGCCCGACATTTTCATTATCAATACCTGTTCGGTTACGGAAAATGCGGACAAAAAATGTCACAAGATCGTCCGGGAAGCGCGCAGCATTTCGCCGGAAGGATATGTAGCGATTGTCGGCTGCTATGCGCAGCTTAAACCCAAAGAGATTTCAGAAATCCCTGGCGTGGACGCCGTGTTGGGTGCTGCCGAAAAATTCAGACTCGTTGAACTCCTGGATGGTTTCGTTCGAAAACCCCAGGCGGAAGTGTATGCCTCCGACATTGAGAAAGCCAATAAATTCAATACCTCGTATTCCATTCATGATCGCACCCGAACATTTTTGAAAGTTCAGGATGGATGTGATTACTCTTGCACCTTCTGCACCATCCCCCTCGCGCGTGGCAACAGCCGAAGCGACAGCATTGAGAACATCGTTAAGACGGCGAGAGAAATTGCGGCCACCGAGGTTCGCGAGATTGTTCTCACGGGCGTAAACACGGGAGACTTTGGCATTCAGGATGGAAAGCGATCAGAACGGTTCATTGATCTTATCAAAGCACTCGATGAGGTTGAAGGTATCGATCGTTTTCGGATTTCTTCCATTGAACCAAATCTGTTGACGGACGAGATCATCGAGTTCGTGGCGAAGTCAAAGAAGTTTGTTCCGCATTTTCACATTCCCCTTCAGTCGGGATCCAACAAGATCCTTAAACTCATGCGCAGACGCTACCTGCGGGAATTGTATGTGGAGCGCGTCTCCAAAATTAAAGCGCTGATGCCGCACTGCTGCATTGGCGTGGACGTCATTGTAGGATTTCCGGGAGAAACCCAGGATGATTTTTTAGAGACCTATCGATTCATCAATGAACTGAACATCTCGTACCTCCACGTATTCACTTACTCCGAACGCGAAAATACACCGGCCGCGGAAATGGAGGGTAAAGTCGCTGCGAGTCAACGCGCGGACCGATCAAAAATGCTGCACATCCTTTCGGATAAAAAGCGGCGGAAGTTCTACGAGGAAAATCTTGGAAAGAAATTTACCGTGCTCTTCGAAAACGATGTCGTTGAGGGCAGGATGCACGGCTTCACGGAAAATTATGTTCGCGTAACAGCACAATACGATCCGGTTTTAATCAACGAACTGAAGACCGTGCGACTGCTGAATATTAACGATGAAGGCCTCGTCGAAGTAGAAGAGGTATCCCCTGAGATCTTTGCACATTAAAGCATTCCTTTAACCATCCGCTTCGCGTAAGATCAGCTGTAAGATTTGGAGCGGCCTTTTCAGAATTTTGTCGATTTCTCCCCTTTTGACGAAGTAGAAAGCTTCACCTTACACCGATGCGGTAAGCGGGGTATTTAAGTAGCGCAGGTTCACGGCCTGCTATACCTTTGTATCGTCAAGTTTGGTATGTGAAGTTGAACGAGCTTACGAGCAGGAGCCCAGACAAAACTGCTTAACCAAGGGAGAAAACCAGAACGACTGAGGGGGTTGAAAGTGGGTTTTCTCCTTTTCTTTTTTTATCGGACGATCACGCCATCCTTAATCTCCACTCTTCGATCCGCCATTTTAGAAAGCTCTTCATTGTGCGTTACAATCACGAACGTCTGATTTAATTGACGGCGCAATTCAAAAAATAAATTATGAAGTTCAACAGCGTTCCGGGAATCCAGGTTTCCGCTGGGTTCATCCGCGAGAATCATTTTCGGAGAATTGATCAGTGATCTTGCCACTGACACACGCTGTTGTTCACCACCCGACAACTCCGATGGCTTGTGGTCCTTGCGTTCAGCAATCCCCAGCATGGTCAGCAGCTCTGTAGCTTTTCGCGTAACCTCTTTTTCATCCTTGTGATTACCAATTAAACCAGGGATCATGACGTTCTCCAGCGCTGAAAACTCAGGCAGCAGGTTATGAAATTGAAAGACAAACCCTATTGATTTGTTCCGAAACGCTGCCAGGTTTCCTGCACTTTGCGAGAACACATCCTGGTCGTCGATGTGTACATTTCCACGATCGGGAGTATCAAGCGTTCCCAGGATATGGAGGAGCGTACTCTTGCCGGCACCGGAGGCACCCACAATGGCGACGACTTCTCCTTTTTGAATTTCCAGGTCAATCCCTTTTAAGACTTTTAACGCACCGTATGATTTCTCGACGCCACTGGCTCGTAACATGTGAATTCCGCAGTTTTCTTGAAATAAAGTCTGAAATAAGGTAGTTTCGCCCAAAACAAAAAATTCATGAACATTCACGAATACCAGGGCAAGGAAATTCTTAAGAAATATGGTGTTGCCATTCAGCGGGGCATTGTGGCCGATACGCCGGATGCTGCTGTGGCGGCTGCCAAAGAACTTCAGGCTGAGACCGGTACGAAATGGTTCGTCATTAAATCCCAGATTCACGCCGGTGGGCGCGGAAAAGGGACGGTAAAGGAGACCGGATCAAAAGGTGTCGTTTTAGCCAAAAGCATGGCGGAAGTTCCTGATAAAGTGAAGGCTATCTTAGGTGGTACCCTCGTGACCATCCAGACCGGCCCCGAAGGTAAGCGCGTGAATAAAGTTTTGATTGCCGAGGATGTTTACTATCCCGGCGAGTTGGAACCGAAAGAATACTATATGAGCATCCTGTTGGATCGCTCCAAGGGATGTCCGGTGATCATGGCCTCCACCGAAGGTGGAATGAACATCGAAGAAGTAGCCGAAACTCACCCCGAGAAAATTATCAAAGAATGGATCGATCCACTGGTGGGCCTTCAGGCGTTCCAGGCGCGAAAGCTTGCGTTTGCCCTGGGATGGGAAGGAAATGCCTTCAAGGAGGGGATAAAATTCATCAACTCCCTGTACACGGCCTACCTGGGATTGGATGCATCCATGTTTGAAATCAATCCACTGCTCAGAACATCAGACGGCAAGATCCTTGCTGTTGACGCTAAGGTAAATTTGGATGACAATGCCCTTTATCGCCATAAGGACCTCGCTGAACTGAGAGATATTACGGAAGAAGATCCGCTGGAAGTCGAAGCCGGCAAGGCAGGATTGAACTACGTAAAGCTCGATGGTAACGTGGGCTGTATGGTAAACGGCGCCGGACTCGCCATGGCGACGATGGACATCATCAAACTTTCTGGTGGAGAACCAGCGAACTTCTTGGATGTGGGTGGTGGCGCTAATGCTGAGACGGTGGAAGCCGGATTTAGGATTATCCTCAAGGATCCCAACGTAAAGGCGATCCTGATCAATATATTCGGGGGCATTGTTCGATGCGATCGGGTCGCAAATGGCGTGGTTGAGGCTTACAAGAAAATCGGTGACATCAAAGTTCCGATTATCGTGCGCCTCCAGGGAACGAATGCGGAAGAAGGGGCTAAGATTATTGAACAATCGGGCCTTAAAGTCTTCTCAGCGATCCTGTTAAAGGATGCCGCTCAGCGTGTTAAGCAGGTATTGTCCTGAATTTTAGAAAATAGGGCATTTTGCCTATCTTGAAGGTTATTTAGCAGAGATGAAAAAACTGTGCTTCCTTGCTTTGTTCGTGGCTTTGGTCCCCTACTGGGTTGACGCCCAGAGCTTTTATGCCCTTCGCAGGGAGCGTAAACTGATTGCAATCGGCGCAGTGAGTACCTCCACGTATTACGGCGACCTTAAGGACAACAAGGACCTTTTGGATATCAAGCCAAGCATAACGCTTGGGGGTATGTACTACTTCAACAATCGCATTGCCGCCAGGGGTGAGTTTTCGTGGATTTCGCTGTCAGGAGCGGACGAAGATTCCGACGATGACGGCAAGGTTAAGCGGAACCTGTCTTTTAAGTCATCAAATTATGAGGTTGCTTTTACCGGAGTAGTAAATGCTTTCCCGCATGGCACTCGCTTTTACCAGCGTCCGCAGTTCAACGTTTATGGATTTGTTGGTATCGGTGGGTTGTTCTTCAATCCGAAAGCCGAGCTGGAAGGAACGACATACAAATTAAAGCCGCTCAAAACAGAAGGTGTCGACTATAGCACGTTCTCTCTCGTGATCCCTTATGGTATCGGCGGACGATTCCAGGTAAATCCTTATGTGAACGTTTCAATAGAAATGGGCTGGAGAAAAGTCTTCTCCGACTATGTCGACGATGTCAGCACCGTCTATCTCGACAACGCTTCATTCACAGATCCGATAGCGCAAAAGCTTGCCGATAGAAGATGGGAACTCGATCCTCCGTTGCCTCCGTTGGCAGCCGGAAAGAAACGCGGCGACCCGTCTCATGACGATTCTTACATGCTGCTCAGCGTGAAAGTTGAATACTACCTGCCTTACGAATTCCTTGGGCTACAGCAGAAAAACATGTACAACTCAAAACGTAAGATGTACAATTCAAAGCGGAAGTCGATCTATCAGAAGCGTAGAAGATAGTGAACTCAGAGAATCTCTGAGTTGTCCAGCACTTCGTACCTGGAGTAGTTACTCTTGAATTCCGGAACCAGCTCTTTCATCAGCGCAACCATCTTTAATTCGTTTCGATCGTGTATCAGGTCATGGAAGAGCTCAATGTACCGGTCGATCTCATCGTAGGAATATTCTAACACCTTGGCGATCATGATCTTCTCGTGGTGCGTTCGAATGGTGTTTTCCCGTTGATTGAGCAACTCCTCATAAAGCTTCTCTCCTTCCCTAAGTCCCGTGAAGACGATGTCAATATCGCGTCCAGGTTCAAAGCCGGAAAGGCGAATCATGCGACGGGCCAAATCAAGGATCTTTACCGACTGACCCATATCAAACAAGAATATCTCTCCACCCTTTCCCATAGCGCCCGCTTCCAATACCAATTGGCAAGCCTCCGGAATTGTCATGAAATACCGGTTGATCTCAGGGTGCGTAACCGTTACGGGACCTCCCTGCTCAATCTGTTTCTTGAACAATGGAATTACAGAACCGTTTGACCCCAATACATTTCCAAAACGGGTAGTAACAAATGCGGTGTGAGGCAATCCGGATCGCTCAAGGTGGTTGTTCAGTGATTGAACATAGATTTCAGCAATTCGCTTGGAACAGCCCATCACACTCGTGGGATTAACAGCCTTATCTGTAGAGACCATGACGAACTTCTCGACCTTCATGGAAACAGCGAGGTCGGCCAGGATTTTTGTTCCGAGAATATTGCAGGTGATCGCCTCCGATGAATTGCTCTCCATCATCGGAACGTGCTTGTACGCGGCCGCATGGAAGATAATTTCCGGTTTATGCTCCTCGAAAATAGATGAAAGGCGGCGTTGGTTGGTAATGTCGGCGATGAATGGTAAAACCTCAATATCCTGTTGGAGTAGTTTTACCTGACGATCGATCTCGAACAAAGCCGACTCCGCCTGATCAACCAGAAGAACCACCGATGGTTTATACTGCAATACCTGACGAACCAATTCACTTCCAATGGATCCGGCTGCACCCGTGATGCAAATCCGCTTACCTTTCAGCTGGCGTTCGAGATTCCGGTCTTCCAGTTTGATTACTTCACGCTCCAGCAAATCGTCGATGTTGATTTCTTTGATCTGATTCAAACTTAACTCGCCTCTTACCCATTTTTCGACGGGTGGCACCACGCGTACGCGCACGCGGTTTTTCAAACAGATATCAACAATATCATTCTTCGCCTGGCTCGGTAAGTTCTTGATGGTGATGATCAGGTCGTCGACGTTGAAATTGTTCAGGAGCATTTCCAATTCGGTCGCCTTTGCGCTATAGATCCGCGATCCATTCAGCACCTTTCCAATTTTGTTCTCGTCATCTTCCAAAAAGCCAACAACACGTGAAGTAGCAGCGCCGTCGATTACATGCTTGGTGATAATTCCTGTTTGGCCGGCGCCATAGATCAGTACATTCGCGCGTTTCAACAAAGCTCGCTTGTAAAACGAAAATATATACTTAACGAGAAGCCGGTAGTTAAAGAGGAACAGAAAAGACGCGAGGAAGGAAATGAATATAACCGAATACGGTATCAGGTTGCGGTTTACATTGTAGAAGTACACGAGGTTTGTTCCGATCACCAGGCCCAGGTTGATCATCAACATGTAAAATATCCTCACGCCGTCCTGAAGGCCTGTATACCGGATAATCCCCTTATAACTTTCGCTGAGCAGAATCGAAGCCATGCCGCAGGAAACGTGCACCAGGATGCCAGTGACAAAACTGTTTCTAACAATTTCAAACACGGAGAAGTTGAAGCGAAGCAAATACCCGATCAGGGCTGCCAGGGCAATGAAGAAGAGATCGATCGCTATAATTACCCAGCGAGGAAGAATCTTCAACGTATAAATCCCTTTCACTAAGCGATTCATAACAATAAGGATATCAACAAAGGTAATCAAAAAAAACACCCGGTTGGCAGACCAACCGGGTGCGCAATAAATGCTTATATAGACCTACCGCTGTTTTTTCCGGAGGTCAAAATATTTCTTCGCTCCAAACAGCGCTCCAACGCCAACGATTACTTCGATGCCGGTAATAGGCACATCTGCATCTGGGTCAGACGGCGGGTCACCCGGCGGACATGTTGGACATGGTGGCTGAGAAAACAAGCTGAATGATGAAAGAAAAAACAATAATATCAGAACGGGTCTCAAAAACATCTCCTTTTATTCTTTTACAATCTTAACTATCGAAATATATTCAGGTCCAATCACTTTAACAAAATAGACTCCCGCCGGGTATTTTGAAACAAGAAACTTACCATCGACGCTGCGCACTTTCTCGCGGCCGAAAGTCACTTTATCAAGCTCGATTCCCTGGCTGTTGAAGAGGCGAACTTCACGTGCCTGGGCGGCTTGATCTTCGAGGATAAAGTTGATCTCAGTGCGTGCCGGGTTCGGGAACACCTTTACCGACTTGTTAAGCGATCCTTCCGCGCCGAGCACAAAGAACTCGCGTTCCGCTGAAGTCGAACAACCGTTAACTGAAACCACTACTTTATAAACACCCGATTCGTTGGCCATCAGTGTTTGAACATTGGCACCTTCTATGAGTTGCCCGTTCAGATACCACTGGTTACCCGCTGAATGGTTTGACGTCAAAACATTACCATCCTCCACAGAGATTGTTGCATCGGTCAAGTCTATGATCTCAGCCGTGATTGCTTTCCGTGGACTCTCGCAACCAGATTCGTTCACAATGGATACGAAGTATTGACGCGTGCCTGTCAGCACAGGAGTCTCGAAAGAATCACCATGTTGATCTGCTATAGGCGTCGTCGACGATTCGCTTTCATACCAATTGTACTTGCTGCTCGCCGAAGCTCCGCTCACTGCCAGGCTTACGACACCTTGAGTACAGCTCGTTCCAGGAGTCACTGTGGCAATCTCCTCCACAGCGTTAACCGAAATCACCGCTCCTTTTTCGATGGTCGTAGAACACAAAGACCCTTGCGATACAATCGTGAAGGCGTTCGATCCTGCGATCAGGTTGGCGCTTTCAATCGGGAACGACACATTACCGTTGGCCGCAGTCACCGATGAAATCACCGCGTTGTTCTGAACCAACTGATAAGTCGCGCCAACCTTGGCGTTGCTCACTTCGATTTGAGCCGATTGCCCCGCGCAAATCTTGTCATTAAAGGAAAGCGCGAAGTCCGGCAATGGCTGCGTTCCAAATGAAATCTTAAATCGGTTAGGTCCAAAGCTGCCAGCGTTGGACGTAACCTGGAAATTATAAGCACCGGTACGAACGTCTACGTCGGACCCGGTAAAACTGTCGTGCAATCTGATTTGTACCGAAGTCGGGAACGATTCAAATTCTGTGAATTTCAAAGTGTATGCTCCGACGGCTACGTTAGAAACGTCCAATTTGATTTCAGCGGTACAATCCAGTTTCGCCAGTGAGTTGATGGCCAGCTTCGTTCCGTCACCATTCATCGAAGAAAGGTTGAACGTGCTGATGTTGGTAAGCTTCCGGGCATCGGCATGATAGTCGAAACCATTGGTCGCGTCTTCGCGGAAGTGAACCACCATCTCGTCACGCACAGCGTCTTTTGTGAGCGTCACACGCAAAATATTTTCTATTGCCGCTTCTCTGAAAAAGGTTGTAGAAGTTCCGGCTGACTTTACGTTTTCATTGGCGATCAATGTGGGTGCCGCAGTAGCCTGAACCCAGAAGGCCTGACCAATAGCAATGAAACGAGATCCACCGTTCGTACCCGTCGTACCGTTCCAGGTTGCATACTGGCCGCCAGCGCCGTTGTCACGCATGCTGATCGTTGCGCCGAGGTTAGTCTTCGTCCAACCGCTCGCTGCATTCCAATCGATGGTTGAAGGAAAAGGATTGGCCACCAGGTTCCAGCCATCATTGGCGGCTGTGCCCGATGAAGTGAACGATACCGGGAAAGAAACCGGAGTCACATTTCCAGCGTTAATCACGCCGCGGATATCCCACAACGCAGTTGTCAAAATGCTTCCACGCACAAACATTGAATAACCACGCCCGGGTGCCAGCGTTTCACCATTTGATGCCACGGGATATACTTCATAGCCATCATCGATGGTGTTCACCAGATCGCCGTTTGTATCGGTGATCGTTGTTTCATTGTATCGAAACATGGACGCGGAGGTCGTACATCCCGAACACGAGCTCGAGCCCGAAAAACCTCCGGTGATTGGAATTTCCAATTGAATGTCTGCCACGGTTCCGGCTTGGACGGGTGAACCGATATAACGGTAAATTCTTCCGCCATTCGGACCTTCGATTGACATATAGCGCTGAACGGTAACAAAACCGGTCACCGCAGAAGCACCTGTCATGGTGGCAATGGCGCCATCGACTGTTGGGCTATCGGCTGACGAAATCAAGGTCAGCAAACCTCCACCAGCTCCATCAGCATCCACGACAGCGCCGGTATTCAACGTCAATACACCAGCCAGTTCAGCGGTTCCAGCAATAGACACGTCCGTGGCGGCTGAATTATTTTGAACCGTGATGTTGTGAAAAGTCGTGGTCGCTGTTCCTCCAATAGTTTTTGTGCCGTTCACGGTGTTTGAAAACTGTACCGTACCGCTATCTTCATTAAAGGTGCCGTTATTCGTGAAATTACCCGTCAGGTTTAACAGCGTAGGTGCTGTAAGCGTACCTGAAATAAGGATGTTTTGAAAGACAGGATTGGTCGATCCGGTTATTGTACTCGTTCCGCTGAAGTTAACTGTTCCGCCATTCGCGTTGAAGGTGCTGTTGTTTACTAAGTCTCCAGCGATTGAAAGTGTTGTGGTTGGAGCATTGAAAGCTGTACCACTGTTGGTAAGCCTCACCACAGCAACGGTGTTGGCGTTACAAGTGAAGGTACCCGAGCTAATCAACATGTTGCCCGAAGCATTCAAGGCTCCACCCAATATCACAATACCAGAACTTGTGCTGGTAATGTCGCCAACCGGGCCACTGGTTTCCACGCCTGTCGTCATCCCTGCTCCGGTCAGGAACAAATCGTAGGGACCACCCGTCGGTGCGACGCTGGATGGTGCAGCCGTAAAGGATGCGTTCGAGTTACGGGTCAATACCGCATCAGCCGCAAAATCAAGACCTAATGTGTTCTGGAATACTCCGTCGGTGAGATTGAAGTTTCCTGAAATGGTCAACGCACTGGTGAGCGTAACAAGCGTTCCTGCTGTAGTCCTGTTGAGGGTAAATGTACCGAGCGTATTTCCACCCGGATCAAAAGCAATGGTACCTAAAACTCCGCTACCGAGGATATTCAAAGTAGATCCATCGCTGGATGAGAAGGAACCTCCGTTGTTTATGATCTGGCTATTCAAGGTTACCGTTTGATCTTCGAAGTAGAAAATCGTGCCAGCACCAAGCGTCAGGTCGTCCGTCAAGGTAACGGCGCCGTTGGCATCGAGGCTTCCGGCTGTGATGATCAAGTCGTTCGTGATGGCGAGCGTACCGTTGGTCTCCACGGTTCCATCGGTGATGGTCATGGTATTGGAGATGGCAGTATTGCCGACTACGGTCAATGCGCTTCCATTGGTCAACGTAACGCCGCGGGTATTTAAATCCCCGTTGATCTGAACGCCTCCAGCGGTGATGGTCACCAGGCTGGCTCCGGCATTCGTGTTTACATTCAGCGTTTCATTGAAAATGATGATTCCATCGCGATTGGAGGTCAGGTTTTCAAGGCTGGTAGCACCTGATAAAGGGAAAATGATATCACCAGATCCATTGAAGGTAAGATTGCTGTTGGCGCCCGTGAAACTCACCGAGCTTCCGCCGCTGACATCACCGCCAAAGAAAACACGCGCATCCCCCGTACCACTGGTAACAACAATGTCACCACCCAGCGAAACGTCGCCGTTGAGTGTTAGCGCTCGGATTGTTCCTCCCGTCGTAAAGAGAATATCGCCGCTCTGAATATCGGTTGTGCCGTTAACGGTCAGGGCGGCGTTGTTTACCGTCAGGTTTCCGGTTTGCAGCGTCAGGTTTCCAACGGTTACCGTGTTGTTCACGGGAATCGTTACGCCCGCGCTGTTGTTGATGACTGATGTTACACCAGCCGTTGCAGGTTGCGCGCTACCCATGAATTGAGCGCCTGGTCCGTCGAAAATGATTTGTGATCCTGAACCAAAAACGCGATTTCCATTGGTGACCCTAAGGTTACCGCCGGTAGCTGTCATACCTGTTCCGGCTTGAATAGCACCTGCTGCATCCGTTGATTGCACGTGAAGGATTCCGTTTAGCCCCAACGTGAAGAAACTTGTAGTACCGCCAGCGATTTGTGATTCACCCGATACGATCAGCTCATTGTCATCAGCAACCGAGTAGGACAGCTGATTGCTGAGCGTAATGGTACCGGATGCCAGGTAAGTGTGCGCCGCGCCGGGATTACCAACGAAGTTGATATTTCCTTGTGCAGCTCCCGTTCCGTTTTCAGTCAAGGTACCTCCGAGCAGACTAAAGTCGCCAGTGATATTAAGTGATCCAATCCCTCCAGCGCCAACGTCCGTCAAGCGCACATAACCTCCAGTAAGATTCTGGCTATAGTCACCTCCGATATCAACCGTACAAGATCCGCCGGTACACAGCGCCACGCGATTGCTTCCGGTAATGTTTAAGTTACCATCGACAGCAACTGTGGTTGGCGTGCCGTTGGTGAATCGCAGGATTCCGTTTGTACCGCCCGTGGCGAGGATATTAAAGTTCCCCTGGATGTTGGTGAGAAGACCGTTCAAATTGATGGTCACATTCTGGCTGGGGCAGTTCCACTCCACGTTTCCAAATGCCTGGCTCCAATTTCCTCCTGCCGTTGCCGAAGTAAAAGTGTTGGTATATCCAGTGATTCGCAGATTCGATGCAGCGTTCCAGGTTGCCAACGGGATTGATCCTTCCGTTGTGGTGTTTTGGTGTTGGTAGGTACCGCCACTCTGAAAAGTTGCTGTCGTCGTAGTCGTTCCGGTAATTAGGGCGCCGGCAGAATTGATCAGCGTCCCTGATACATCCAGGAATCCATTCACCACCAGATCCGTTGCCGCATTGGCAACAGTCACCGTACCGGTGGCGTCAATTTGTAAGGTTCCCGTTGCAGAAACGGTTGTTTGGTCAATTGTGGTAGAAAATCCACTGGGAACATTCACAATGTGGTTAATTATAATCGCTGTGGAGTTCCCGCTATTGGGGATAGTATTAGGGCTCCAGGTATTAGCGTCATTCCAGGGACCGTTGTTGGCAGAAGTGATAATTTGGGCATGGACTGAAAACAGGCTGAATATCAAGCCTATCAAGATCAGAAAACGAGGGGGATTTAAATTGAAACGGTCAAAAGCCATGGTATAGTTTTACATTACTTTTCAGTAAGCTACAAAAATAAAGATTTAAGCGCTTCCCGAGGTTAAATACCTAGTTAATTCCTTTAAAATCGGCTTTGTAACCTGATTTTTCCGGTGTATGGTTTCTTTTTCTCCGACCCATTTTTGAGCCACCAATGAAGGCGCAAAAATAGAACCTGTTTTTAGGCCGACCGGGCCCTTACTTTTTGATAGAAAAACCCAATCATCAGGAGCACCATAAGCATCGGATTCACGATAAGCCGGTGGATATGCGACAATAAGGGGCTTGAGATTTCAGAGCTGCCCTCCAAAGAGAGCTTAACGACCAGATAGATGGGTAAAATAACCAGCAACTCGAGTGCGAAAACCATGAATCCGACCACCATATATTTGCGCTCGCGAAAAACAGCGAGCATAATCAGCATGCAAGCGAGGTCGTTCAATACCAGCCGCGCCACCCGGTTGACGACAAACTCCACATGAGTGTGTACTGGTCCCGGCCACCAGCTTGTCCACGAAACGCGCTGAAAAATGTAGACCATGCCCAACACACTGATTCCAAGGGCAATCAACAGGATTCTGACGCGCTTACTTTTTAGCTCCCACATTGGCATGGTGTCGAATGTTGAAATAGTAAACCCAAACTGCCCAAAGGGCCAGCACAATTACATATAGGATTGCCGTGAAGAAATACTTGTGCATGTAGTAAAAGTATTGGCGATACAACTGCGCGGTGAAATACAACAGAAAGATCCGGCCGATGTTCGCCAGGTGGATGATCAAGAGTCCGACGATGCTGAAACCAACGAGCGACTTCAGCGGACCTCCGAATGCGATCATGAACGCCAGGAACACGATCATTACATTCACGCCATTGCAGCCCTCATAGACGCTCACCACGCGATGGCCCGATTCTTCAAGCGATACTGTTGGTCTTCCAGGATGTTCGCGCAAGGTGATGGACTCGCCACACCAACGAAGAACTTCGCCCGTTTGCGCCGTGACGCTCATGGTCGCCGCGTCTGGTTTGTCACCGTACGATTCAACATAAAAGCCGTACAGAATATTGCCGACCAAATAGATTCCGAGAAACTTGAACAAGAAAAAGAAAGCCGGCTTAAATTCCTTAAGCATGAGTTGTGGCTTTAGCATATGCCGGAACGCCGACGATGGTTTGTCCTCCCTCGAAGTCTCGCGTGATGACGGCACCCGCTCCTACTTTGCAGTGTGATCCCAGCGTGATGTTTTGCAAAATCTTCGCCCCGGTGCCAATCAATGTACCTTCGCCAACTTTTACATTTCCTGAAATGTTGCAACCCGGCATGACGGCGGTAAAATTCCCGAGCGTCACATCATGCCCCAGCGTGCACGAAAGATTGACGATCACAAATTCACCAATGTCTATTCCGGTTGTCAGGTAGCAACCGGCTGTTATGATGCTTCCCTTACCGAAGCGATTAGAAGCGCTACCAAGATTACTCTGTGGGTGAGCAATGGAAGGGAAAGAAATTTTTCGATTCGAAATTTTATTGAACGCAATTTTTCGGAGCGCTGGCTCGGCGATAGCCATAACGACAGCGGTCTGTTCCAAGGCGTTAATCTCATTCGCTCCTCCTAACACAGGAAGTCCATCGATGCGTTCACCTGCTTTAACGTTGTCGTCAAAAAATCCAATAACGTTCCAACGGTGATGGACTTCATTGATCTGTTGAATCAATAAAGCGACTTCTCGCCCCAATCCACCTGCACCATATATTGCCAGATTCTCCATTTGGAAAAGTAAATGCGATTTGAATTTACGATGCCGTTGTTTCCAAAACAATTTCGATGGTCCGAAGCAAGTCCGCTTTCGACATGTTGCTACCCGAGGGCAGGCACAATCCTATTTCGAACAATCGCTCGCTCACCTTTTCGCCATAGTAAGGCGCGTCCTTAAACACGGGCTGGAGGTGCATCGGTTTCCACAAGGGTCGACTCTCGATGTTCGCCTTGTCTAATGCTGTGTATATTTTTTCCCGTGTCGTTCCGGCGACGACGGGATCAACCAACATTGTTGTCAACCAACGATTTGAAAAACCGGTGGGGGGCTCTGCCTGATAACTGAAGCCTTTCACCGCCTTGAATTGCTCACGATAAAAATCATAAATGGCCCGGCGTTGTTTAACGCGCTCGTCGAGAACCATTAATTGTCCGCGCCCGATGCCTGCGCAAATGTTGCTCAGGCGATAATTGTAGCCGATCTCAGAGTGTTGGTAATGTGGCGCCGGATCACGCGCCTGGGTCGACAGAAATTTTGCTTTGGTAATCCATTCGCCGCGTTGTGAAACCATTGCACCACCACCAGAAGTTGTGATAATTTTATTTCCATTGAAAGAATAGATCCCGATATCGCCAAAGGTCCCTAGTTTCTTTCCATTGACCGAAGCACCCAAACCTTCGGCAGCATCTTCAACCACCGGAATCTCAAACTCCGTCGCGACGCGCATGAGCTCTTCCATCAGCGCCGGCATGCCATACAGGTGCACGATGATAATTGCTTTTGGTTTTTTACCACGGCGAATCCTGTCGACGATGGCCGTACGAAGCGCTACCGGATCCATATTCCAGGTAGCACTTTCAGAATCGACGAAGACTGGTGTTGCGCCCTGATAAACGATGGGATTACAAGAACCGGAAAACGTAAAGGTTGAACAGATCACCTCATCACCCCGCTCGACGCCCAGCAAGATCAACGCCAGGTGAATCGCAGCGGTGCCCGACGACAGCGCCGCGCAATGCGGGATATTGTTGTACGCTGCAAGTTCTCTTTCAAACGCATCCAGGTGCGGGCCCGCCGGCGACACCCAGTTCGTTGCAAATGCTTCCTGCACAAACTTTTGTTCATCACCACCCATGTGCGGCGGCGATAAGTATATTCTTTTCTCCATTCCTGAACTCATCCTTTACGCGGCTTATCAATCCTTGTCACCCTTCCCGGAACGCCCATCACCACAGCATAGTCCGGAACATCTGCCACCACGACGCTGCCAGCGCCAATGATGGCCCATTTCCCAACTGAAATATTTTGGATGATCGTAGCGCCTGCGCCAACCTGAGTGCCTTCGCCTACTGAAACGCCACCACAAACTGTAGCGCCGGGTGAAACGTGGACGAAGTCTGCAAGGTCGCAATCGTGATCGATCGAGCACCGCGTATTCAAAATAACATGCTTGCCCACTTTGGTGTTGGCATTGATCACTACACCGGCCATGGCAACTGAACCCTCCCCCAACGAAGACGTTGGCGAAAGGAAAGTGGACGGATGAACAACCTTTCCAAATGGACTATGAACAACGGCCGACAAATCTTTCCGCGCATTGTTTGAACCGATCGAAAGGAAAACATAATGCCCCTTTGCTTTTGCCGGATCAAATTTTCCAGCGACAGGAAAATGAAGCAACTTTTTAATGGACAGGTCATCATCATAAATCGCCGTCACGCTTCCGCCCGATGCCAACCAGGCCTCAATGACTACCGTTGCATGACCGCTTGCTCCGTAAAATATCATGGTCTAATTGTTTCCAGTGAACTTCTCTGCCGTGGCAACTCCCCTTCCGGTGATACCTTCGGCTTTCAATACTTTCTTCATGGTGATCAGGATGATTTTCAAATCCAGCAAAAACGAAACATGATCGACATACCAAACGTCAAACGCAAATTTTTCTTTCCAGCTGATCTCATTTCGTCCGTTGACCTGTGCCCAGCCCGTAATGCCAGGCCGCATGTCATGTCTTCTTTTTTGCTCGGGGGAATACAAGCCGACGTATTCCATCAGCAATGGTCGCGGGCCAACCAATGACATTTGTCCCAGGATAATATTTATCAACTGCGGCATTTCGTCAAGAGAAGTCTTCCGAATGAGTTTTCCCAATCCGGTCAATCGCTTGTCGTCTGGCAAGAGCACGCCGCGATCATCCTTTTCATCATTCATCGTCTTGAACTTGATCACGCGAAAGGGAACCGCATTTCTCCCGGGCCTCAGTTGCGTGAAGAAAGGTGTCCCAGCGTTGGCGATCCACAACAGTACGGCAATCAGAACAAACACAGGCGAAAGAATGATAAAGGCTGGCAGTGCCACAAGCAGATCTACAACACGCTTAAAAAATGCCTTATACAATTTCCAGTCGTTTTTGAATTTCGCGAATATAATTCTTAGCGAGAACATTTCGATCAAAGTGACCTTTGGCATAGCTGTATCCACGTTGTCCCATCTCACGAGAATGCCCTGCGTCCCTGGACAAGTTTCCAATTTTTTCAACGATGTCATCGATGTTCTCCGGTTCGGCATATACGCCACAGGCCGCGTCTTCCACAAGCTGGCGGGAAACGCCGTCGATCAGCATCAGAATGGGAACCTGGCAAGCCATGTAGTCGAAAGTCTTGTTGGAGTACACGGTCTTGAAGGTATCCACATTCTTTAGCACCGACGCGCCGACATCGGATGCCAGTATGAACTTCATCACTTCGCGCTTGGGCATCGAATCGATGAACTCCACGTTTGCGAGATTCCTTTTCTTGGTTACTTCTTTCAGCGCTGGTTTCTGAACACCATCTCCTATAAGCACAATCCGCACGGATGAATCCTTCATGCGTTCAGCCACCTCCACCATCTGGATCAAATGGTTGGCTACCCCGTGAACGCCAACATAGGTTACCACGAACTTATCGTCCCATCCTCTCTCCTTACGGAATTGCTCGCGATTAAAAGTGTTCAGCAAAGGATCGGTCATGGAGAAATCACAGGCATTGGGTATCATGGTGATCTTGCGATCCGCTATTTTCTTCAACGTGATTAACTTATCGCGGAAGGCCGGCGTGAGAACATTGATCATGAATGCTGTACGATAAATAAATCGCTCCAGCGCAAATGCCGCGGAGATCATGAACTTATTTTGAAGAACGCCCGTGTCTATCGCCGATTCAGGCCATAGGTCGCGTACTTCGAAAACATACGGTATTCTTTTTAGCCGTGATAGCACCCACGCCACGATACCGATGAACAACGGCGGCGATGTAGCGACAATGACATCATACTTCTCACCCTTCAATTTGAACAGCCCACCCCAGATGCCGTACCACACGAAAGAGAAATACGCGCGCAGCCTTCCGATGAAACTCGAATAGTATTCCGGAGACACGTAGCATCGAAGAACCTCGAGGCCAGGCTGATAGGCTGACCGATGATACTTCAGACCTGCATAGGTTTCCGGGATTTTGCCCGTCAGGTAGTTGAGCATTCCGCACAACACGGTAACCTGATGTCCCTCTTCCACCCAAATCTTGGCCATCTCATTGAAGCGCGAACCACCCGGGTCGTCTTTCTCTAAAAAGTATTGATGGATTACCAGGATATTCACGCGAAGCTGATTTGAGTGCTGATGTTATTGCTTTGAGTTTGAAACTCTACCTGACAGACATCCTCCAACACCCCGTACGTGGGTGATCCAAATTTTACACTTTCACGAAGTAGCGGATCGCGTTGTGATGTTGTCGATTTGAATGAAACCAAATTTTTAAATGACGGATTAAGATGCCACAACTGACGGATCCGCCGGCCAGCAGCACCAGTCACCTGATCATGAATTGTGATCTGTCGCGAAGTCTTATCAATTTCTACTTTGCGCGTATGCGTCACGTCGCCAACTTGTGCGAAAGCTTTTACACTTCCTTCGAAGGTTATTCGCGATTCGTCAGCCGTCCACCCTGCCTTCAACGCCTTCGACCAATCCAGCCAGATAAATCGCGGTCCTTTCAACATCTGATCGTATTCATCGAGCATGATCGTATTGTGCGATTCTGTTCCAAAGAAATACTTCACCAACTCGGGTTTGGTATTGTAGCGATAGGACCCTGCATCAGACAAGACATTCTTTCCATCAATCCAAACGTCGACATGCAGTGCGTCCGCCTGTTGAGGTCGATCCTTATAAGTCGCGCACGTAATCCAAACCATCATTCCCTTGTGGCTGCAAACGTAAATTCCGCCGTGTGGAAAAGTAAAGACGCCATCGACGATACGCAAGGGACTAAATTTCCCCGAAGCCCTTAAGCCAAACCACCGTCGATCTTCAAACTCCCCGCCGTACGCATTTCCTGATGTGAGAACAAAGTGCAATGCATCCAACGCGGGGCGATAGTCGCGGAAATCCGCATCATTCCATTGGAAGAATAATGATCCATCATTCGCACCATAGTTCGGCAACTGCCCCGAAATACTATCCTGACTGTTCGTCAAGACCATGAGCGACTGATAAGCGCGCTGATAAACTACGTCCTTGAATTTCTCATTATGATGGTTCGCAATCGAAATGGCCCACGTCAGCAATTGCACCACCACGCGGTGATAGTTGAAGCTGAATTGAAGATAGGTGCCATCCTCGTAGATCTGGTAGGCGATCTCTTCCTCAAACCATTTCTTTCCGGAAGACTTCCATTCGGCAGCTTCGTCGAAAAAAGGAAAGAGCAGGCCGGCCGTATACAGCGCCAGCGTTTCTGTGATCGCATGATTATTCCGAACAGCAATCCTGGAGAAATGAATATTATCTCTTACATGGCGTAGCTGCCAATAGATGTAAAAGAGAATTTGCTCAAAGCGTTCTTCCTTTAGACTCGCCGCATCACGGTAAAAGTAAAGGGCCAGCGTCCAGTTAAAAACGCGCAGTGAAGTTTCCTGGCTACAGCGATAATTCGGTCCCCGGTTGATCGGGTTATTCCTGATCCAGCTTTCGATCTGAGCGAATACCCATTCAGACGAATCCGTCCCGAAGTGTGCATCGTAACGAAGAATGGTTTGTAGAAATGAAAAACGGCTTCGCTCCCAAACATATTTGATGTCGCCGTAATCCGGATGAAAATCTGGAATGGTAGTCCAATGTTGGTTCACATCGTACTGATACCCCGTCGATGGATTGGTCGTCCAGTCTTCCGCTGCAATCTTCTTCCATTCACCTTGAAAGAATTGAACTTCACCATTAAAAATTCGCTCTGCCTTCTCCTTTAACACCTGAGATGATTGACCGGAAAACGGAAAGTCCTTTCTTGAATGAAAGAAGAAAGCCGGCGCACTCGTACGCCATTGTGGTAAGGAGATCCATTTCTTAAAAGGAGGATTAACGGGGAATGCACGTTTCAGCAATCCACTTTTGCGTCTGAATTCAAAAAATACCCGAAAGAAAACATACCGGAATCCCATGGAGCGGGCCAACCGATACCACTGAAAAAATCGGATCATTACTACAAAGAAACAAGAATATCAACAATCCGCGAAGCGGTGTTCCCATCCCACTTCTCCGGAATGCCACCCTTTTTCCATCGTCCCGCGAAAAGTTTGTCCAGCGCAGGCTTCAGTACCTGTGGATTTGTACCCAACAATTCGTTCGTTCCTTCGGTGACCGTTTCAGGCCGTTCCGTCGAGTTGCGCAAAGTCATGCAGGGTACGCCCATCACGGTAGTCTCTTCGGTGATACCACCCGAGTCGGTGATGACAGCCTTTGCCCGCTCGACCAGGTAGTTAAACTCCAGGTAGCTTAAGGGTTCCGTCATGTGCAGGTTCGACGCTGAAATGTTTAGTCCCTCCAGCATTTTGCGCGTACGTGGATGAACGGGAAATATCAACGGCAGGCTGCGTGAGTTGTTGATGATGGCGCTGAGCAGATCACGCAGTTGCTGTTCCTCGTCTACGTTGGCGGGCCGGTGAAGGGTCATGACGATGTACTCCTTTTCCTTGAGTCCCAGTTCTTTCCAGAGTTTCGGCTGAATGAAAGAAGAGCGATGCACCAGGAGCGTATCGATCATGGTATTGCCAACAAAAAAGATCCGGTCATCCTTCACCCCGGAGTTTCTTAAATTCTTATTCGCGACTTCGGAAGTCGTAAAGAAATAATCGGTGATGCTATCCGTAACGATTCGGTTGATCTCCTCCGGCATAGTCATGTCGCCGGAGCGAATGCCCGCCTCCACATGCGCGACTTTGACATTCATTTTCTTCGCGACAATCGAACAGGCCATCGTTGACGTTACATCACCAACGACAATGCACAAATCAGAAGGCGATTCCATCAGCAGTTTCTCGTAGCCGACCATGATCCGGGAAGTCTGTTCAGCCTGTGTTCCTCCGCCCGCGCCAAGATTGATGCCCGGGTCGGGAATGCCGAGCTGTTCGAAGAAATTGTCGCTCATATTCTTGTCATAGTGCTGCCCGGTGTGTACCAGGCGAAAGCGAATGTCGCTACCGGCCTGTGCCTTTTTCTGGATGGCCTTGATCAATGGGGCAATCTTCATGAAGTTCGGACGGGCACCAGCTATGAGATCGACGAGCATGTGTGAGGTACTTTTATTGATGTCTTTACAAACCGCAAAGGCGCGGAGGCGCAAAGCAAAGGGTTATTAAACATTTATCCAACGGTTTTCCTGAAGGCTGCGAAGGGCAGCAAAGCTCGCTTTCGTAGTGTTGACCAGCGAATCAAACGGAATCAACTCGGCTCCGCCGTTCCGAACACTATCCATGAGCCAATGGAATTGCGCTTTGTGTCCCTTGTCCAACGATGTCTTCAGTGATTTGAATCCTTTAAATCCGAACCCTTTGCTTGACATCCAATTATCGATGACGGCGGTTCGTTCCTGCGAGTACAGTTCGATTCTTTCTTTTGCATAGGCTTTACTCCCGTTGGCAAAATAGTTGATCACAGCGTTGGAACCGTCGGCGTACTTTAACAAGATGGTTGCGTTGTCTGTATTTGATGCTGGATTTACACCCATGGCGTTCATGCTAACGGCGACCACATGACTTCCGGCGAAGTACGAGCACAGGTCAATGAAGTGGCAAGCCTCACCGATGATTCTCCCACCGCCCGTCTGAAGATCGTGTACCCATACATTAGCCGGAATAAATCCGGCATTCATCGTGGCCACGATGTTCATCGGTCCGGCACCAATCGCTTTCTTGACGGCGGCACTATGCGGAGAAAATCTCCTGTTGAATCCCACATTCACCGTTAGCTTGTCGGACTTCCTGAACTGCGTGGTTATCGCGTCCAGCTGATCCTCATTGAGCGCCAATGGCTTCTCAACAAAAACGTGTTTCCCGGCCTGAAGCGACTCAATCACCTGACTGGCGTGCAGGTTGTGCCGCGTGGTGATCATCACGAGATCAATCTCGCTATCGGAAAGTATGTCTTTGTAGTTTGTAGTGCTGTTGGTAAAGCCGTACTTCTTCGCCAGCGCCGTTCCTGAAACACCTTTCGCACTGGCAATACTCTTAAACGAAGCGCCGGTCTTCTGCATGGCCGGCAGCATCGTCATCTTTGTAAAATTACCGGCGCCAATAATTCCGACTACACCTTTTTGTCCGGTGAAAGAGCGCTTGTTAATGGATATGGTGTTCGATGGTGTCTCCTTCCGTTCAGGATATTGAAGTATCGAGGCAATCGATGAAGATTGCCCGATCCCATCATAGATTCGTCCGTATTGGTCGAGGGGAATTTGCTCTGTGATCAAGGGCTTCACCTGTAACGCGCCGGACGCGAGGGCATACAGTACGGATTCAAAATTTCTTTTCTCCGTCCAGCGAACAAAGGGCAATGGATAGTCTTTGCCTTGTTGTTCATATTCCTCATCGTATCGACCCGGGCCATAGGAACAGCTTACTTGAAAGCTTAGCTCCTTTTCGTAAAACTCCGCGCGGCTTAACTCCAACCCGATGACACCGATCAACACGATACGTCCTCGCTTGCGGCTCATGCGCGCAGCTTGAGAAATAATTTCGTTCGACTTTGCGGACGCCGTGATAAGCACGGCATCAGCGCCGGTTCCGCCGGTTTGATCCTCCACAAACTTAACCACATCGCCTTGCCGGCTATTGAATGGCGTGATACCGAAATCTGTTACCAGCTTTAGCTTTTCTTCATCAATGTCTACACCAATTACTTTGCAACCATTCGCCTTGAGAAGTTGTGCGGTCAGCAATCCGATCAAGCCCAATCCCACTACCACCACCGTTTCACCTAATGTTGGACTGGCCAGGCGGATACCTTGCAGTCCGATAGCACCGATCACGGTGAAGGCCGCCTCCTCATTTGTCACCTTGTCGGGTATTTTTGCAACCAGGTTTTGTGGTACGCATACATATTCGGCATGTGGACCGTTGCTCACCACCCGATCGCCAACACTGAATCCGCTCACGCCTGTTCCTACTTCCACGACGACTCCGGCATTGCAATAACCGAGTGGCAGCGGTTGTTCGAGTTTATTAAAGACTGCTTCCAGGGTTGGCAACAATCCTTCGGCGCGCACTTTGTCCAATACCATCTTCACCTTATCCGGTTGCTGACGTGCTTTTTGAATCAAATTGGCTTTGCCGAATTCGACGAGCATGCGCTCGGTTCCAAGGGAAACCAACGAATGCGTCGTCCGGATCAGTAGCGATCCCCTTCCAACAATGGGAGCAGGAATTTCTTCGAGCGTGGTTTGACCAGTTTTAAGATTTTGGATGAGTTGCTTCATGATGCTTGGTTGAACAGCGCCAGCCAGTTTCCTCGCTTCAAGTTCGAGGGGCTTATTTCCTGCAGGCCTTTTTCCGGATGAATATGGTAGACAACATAATTAAGCTCTTTCAAAAAGTCAAAGATAGAATTCAGGTTGCTGAGGCTATCAGCCGCTTCAACAAAAATTGCTGGATGGAAACGGGCGATTGTCATTTTTCCGCCATGGAGAATATCCAGTTCGGCACCTTGAACGTCCAACTTCAAAAAGTCCAGGCGGGAGAGCTTACCCTGTTCCAGCATTCGATCAAGGGTCGTCTGATTCACGGTGATTTTCTGAAGACCTCTTCGTTCGAGAACCTTAGAACCCATGCCCTGATTGGGATGATCTTGCGGATAGATGAAAAAGGAAATCTCTTTCTCCTGTTCACCCAAAGCATTCATTTCAACCTGAACATTGGTAATCGAATTCAATTCGATATTTTTTTTCAGCTTATCGACGACGTGGGCAACTGGTTCAAAAGCAAACACCTTTCCTGCAGCGCCGGTCAGTCGGGACAACAACAGCGTCTCCGTTCCGGAGTTTGCACCTGCTTCCACAACCCAGAATCCTTCGCGGATGTGATTCTCCAGCACCTCGTTGGTATATCGCTCGTACGTTCCCGTGAAAAGTATTTTATGATCAATGAGATCCTTCGAAAAAAGATTAATGAACAGATTGTATTTTCTATTCAGGTATGGCTTAACAAGCCAAATGCCCTTCTGCTTTGAGCCCGCCCGGTAGTCATAGAAAGCACTTGCCAGGCGGTAGGATCCCGGGAAACGAAACGTCGAAAAGAAGGCCGACAACAATCGAACTAGTGAACGTTCCATAAATTCTTCTGGTGCGATTAAGCTTTGATTGACAGAAATCCCCGCGCAAGCGACCATCATGCTGTCGCAATTACTGACTTTTTTGCTGTCTCTGCTAAAAAAACCATCGTATCGCGGGCACAAATCTTCCAATCGAACGTCTTCGAACGTGTTAGGGCGGCAGTAGATAAGGTAGTCCGTAGGTCAGGATTTTTGTAAAGCTCCAGGATCGCTGTCTCAATGGAGGTGACATCTTCCGGTTCAAAATAGATGCCCGCCTGATCGAGGGTTTCGGGTAACGAACTCTTTGCAGAGCAGGCGATCGGCATCCCCATCGCCATGGCTTCCGTCAAAATCATGCAGAACGTTTCACACGTCGAAGCCAGCACGAATGCATCGTGATTTTGATACACACCGGCCACCTGATCGTACGGAACTTTACCCTGATAGGTAACAGCCGCCGGATCTTGATGCATGATCGCCTCCAGCTTTTTCAAAGCCTTCGGATAGCTCGGACCAATCAACGTCAGTGAAATCGGGTGACCTTTTCGTCGAAGGTTGACAACCGCCTCAGCGACCTTGTCCTGATGCTTGTAAAGATTAACGATCGATATATACAGTAACTTAAAATCCTTGGAGGTGTCACGATCGGCAGTCCAGTCCTTGGGCTTGAATAGCTCGTGATTGATACCATGCGGGATCACTTTAAAATGCCGAATCGCCTTCCGGTATTTCTCTGGCAATACATCAAAACAATATCGCGTCAGGAAGATAACGCCCGCGGCATCACGATACGCTTTCAGATGAAGAACCCGCAATGTCAGGAGGCGCAACGTGGTGAAGGAAAAACCGAATCGAAAAAGTTCATGGTAATCCAGGGGCAACAGGTTGCGGCACATCGTGACATAAGGTCGCCGAAAGAACGGTTTCCCTGCACCCGGAATAAAAAGGAAAGCCTGATGTTGGTCTAGAATTCCGGGAAGAAGAAACATACTCCACCAAAGTCTGTGAAAATAGGTTTGATCCAGCAACGCATGGGAGTACTTTTCCAACCATGGCTTCTCATCAATTTTAGCCAATGTAGATTTCGGGGCGGCAACGATGATCCTTTCGATCCCGGCCTCTGCAGGTACAGCGTGACGTAGCAATTCCACGAGGTGCGTGAGTCCCCCACCGGCTTTAATGTTTGAAGCATCTACGAAAATCGTCACGGCGTCTGTTTTTGATTTTTCCGCCACGGTGCAATCGGTCTTGCACCTTCACGTTTAAAAACATAATCGACCACGGCTTCCAGGTGGCGCGACATTTCTGAAGCCGAAAATCCATGAGCGAAACGCTGTATCCATTGACGAGTTTCAATCGATGTCTTTTTTCCTTCCTTCACAATCGAACTGACAATGTCGAACAAAGATCCATTTTGATGAGCATCGAAATCACGTCCGACTAAAGAATCGGACAATAGCGATGATGCGCCGGTGTTCTTTGATACAATACAGGGAACACCCGCGTGAAGCGCCTCATTCACCACCACACCCCATCCGTCCTTGCCTGTGCTCGGCAAGATCAGATAGTCGGCAGTATTGAAAAATTTATTCACCTCATTCATCCCGACGTTCCCATGAAAAGTAATGTCGGGGCGGTTGCCAGTCTTGGCCTTCTGTTGCAGTTCATCGCGCAAGGGTCCATCGCCAACGATATGAAGTTTGAAACGTCCGGGTTCGAGTTTTAGAAACGCATCAACCATGTCGTGAACACCTTTTATTTCAATCAATCGTCCGACATATACAAATTGAACTGCAGGGCCAGGGGAAGCAGACATTGAGTTTGAATTGTTTTCGTCAACAAAATAACCCCATGGAAAAACTTTTGAATCGTCGTACCCGATTTTCCTGAACCACCATTCACCGCGATGACCGATGGCAAGGATGAAGGAAATTCCTTTTTGCAGTTGCCAGGTATCCCATCGGGCGATCAGCCAGCGTAGCCATCCCTTGAGACCAGTCCAGTCCTGAGGTTCGCTGACGATCCCAACTTTAGCTTTCTGCCGAATCGCGCAATGAAGCGCTTTCCAAAGTATTGGATACGCGCGCGTTCCTGAAAATAAATGAATGGCTTCAGGTGTGTGAATAGTGGTGAAGAACGCTCGCACATCGCCGTCAATCGTCATGATTTTTACATTTCCCACGTCGGGTAATGTCCAACCCATTTCTTTGCGACGACTGCTTTGGTGTTCAACAACACACAACGTTACTGGTCGTCGCGATGCAAGATGTCGCAACACCGGCATGGTGTGGGGACTAATGTTGGGCTGCCAGAAAATAAGCGGTTGACTACCTTTCATTTGAATTCACGATACAAAGCAACGTACGAAGATACAGTATGATCGAGTGAATATTGTTGCGCGTTGAGCCGGCCGCGCTCGGAAACTTGCTGGTAGTAATTGGAATCCCTGGATAGCCGCACGATGGCTCCGCGAATCTCATCGTGCTTCAACGGATCGACGAGGATCGCACCGTCCTTCGCGACTTCCTTCATGGCGCCGAAATTACTGGTAATGACTGGCCGACCAGTTACCTGGGCCTCCACGATCGGCATGCCGAACCCTTCGTACAGCGAAGCGAAATATAGAACATCGGCCCTACCATAAAGCGCGGCAACTTTTTCGTTGGCGATGCCGGTATGTTCTTCTACGGATGTTCCCAACGTTTTGATCAGTTGTCGTTCCGCTTCAGAAAGTATTCCAACTTTAATAATATGAACCGGCAACTCGCGACAGGCCAATAACAGTCCCCGAAGGTTTTTATGATCACCACTGCCAATGTGCAGGATATTCAGGATCTCACCGGGAAGTCGCAAGGGTTGGGGTAAAAAGTGCGGAAGTACAGGATTGTGAATTACCCTCACCTTCTTCTCCGGCACATTGAACACGTCAATCAGCTTTTGCCGCGTGAACTCGCTTACTACGGTAATAACCCGAACGCGCTTGAGCGGAAGCTTGAACCATACCAAACCGTAGGCCCAGCGCTTGAGCGTCGAGTTTTTTTGATTTTCATAAAAACCGATGTCGTGGACGGTAAGAATTGACTTCTCACCGGGAAGTCCCATCGCCAGATAATTTACCGCGCCGGTGATGTGATGCACATCGGCAACTTCCTTGCGTGCCGCCAACGTGGTTCTCCAATCCACCGCGCGTTGCGCCGCAATCTGCTTTACTTCAAAGTCGGCTGGCAGTCTGTCGATGACTGCCTGAAAGATATTTTCAAAACTATTGTTGCGCTTGTCCCGGCTCCTGAAGTAGTAGTTGATTTTCATCGCTGCAATCAATTCACATTACCGGGGAATTCTTCGGATGGCAAAACTGGGGTGGTCGGTAATTTCGGTCGAGAGGTAAATCAACTCCCAGTTGTACTTAAAACAAAATTCATGAACAGCTTCGACGACGCCATAGCGGACCATTCCATTCCAGTATCCGGCAATGTAATCGTGACCGGCCATAATTCCGTTCTCTTTTATTTTGGGTGCATACTTGATCAACTCTTGCAAGGTGGTCTTGTATGAATGATCGGTGTCGATGTATATCCAGTCGAAGTAATTATCCTTGAATTGACCCACCACCGTGAGCGACAGTCCAATGTTGATTTCAACTTTGTCGCTCGAAATCTCTTGCGCAAAGCGTTGCTCCACTTTTCGTTTCTTTTCGGCGCCATAGCGTTCGGTGCCCCAGATATCCACGAGATGAAGTTTAGCCGGGGAACAGTCTTGCAGGATTCTTTCCGAAAAAGCGCCCTGGTCAACGCCGATCTCTGCTACCACGGCGCCCTTGGGCATCAGCTTCAACAGCTCAAACCGATCCACCAACACTTTACAATGCGCGAGGTGCCTGGGTTCGAAGTCAATGGTGGTGACGAGCCTGGCGTCTCGCTCAAACTTTTCCTTCAGTTGCTTCTTTAACGAAGTCAGTAGTCTGCTTCTCACACCAGCGGGCAGCAGCTTCATGATCCCATTCAACATTTCAATCTATTTTTGCTTAATAATCTTATTTCGTTTCAAAGTCTCCAGCACAAATGCAGCGCGCTTATCCAGGGAGTATTCGCGTAGGGCACGTTCATATCCTTTTTGTCGGATGGCCTCGCGTTCATTTTCGTGTTTGAGGTAGTAATCGACCTTTTCTTTCAGTTCCTCGGGCGATGCAAAGCAAGCCATCTCCGCGCCTTCACGAAACTGTTCGAGCACTTCGTCGGTGCGCTGATGAAGCATGAACCCGCCCGATCCAGGAATGTGGAAAGTGCGCGAGGTGATTAAATCTCCGCTTGACGCCCCTTCTACTTTTTCGGACAACAAAGCAATATTAATTTTCGAGGCATTCAATGCCAGCGCATAGTAGTCGCCCTGAATGCCCGCGCCCTGTATGGAGTCTTTCAAATTAGCATGCGTATTTTGTCCCCATGTTCCTCCCCATATCTTCAGGTTTAATGAAGGTAGTCCGTTCTTCAACGCCGACAAATACGATGCCTTGTGCTTTGAATAATTTCCGATGAACGACGCGTCACAACAAAAATCATCACCGGGATTAACCTCCAGTTTGTGATGAATGAGTGGATCGAAACCGTGGGGTACAAAGGTGACTTTCTCACGTTCAACACCAAATTGGGTTTCGAGATCCTTCGCGGCGAATGTCTTCGTCGTAAAGATGTGGTCATATTTCGGAATGCACCTGGGAATAAGTGAACCGTGCGCCAGGAAGCTCACATCCGGAAAAAAATTTACGACCGGTATGCCCTTGCCCTTCCAGAAGTCGATGGATTCCGGTTGCACGTAAGCGCCTTTGTATACGAGAACCAAATCGGGCTTGTATCCATCAATGGCCTTGCGTAGTACCTTGTTAAACTCATGGATCTGAAACGGATTCGCGATCCTGTTTAGAATTTTTCCCGGAACGGAAACGGCTTGCACGCCGACGTAGGTCCGTTCATTACAAATGGTGATTACGCATCCGATCCTCGACAGGGCATAGAACAGCCCGGAAGCGTTACTTCCTCTCCACTCCTGTCCTACACATAAAATCTTAAGCATGAAATATTGTAGACTTGATGAAGAGAATTGTTTTATATATCAGAATGTAGGCTATCAATTGAGGTATCACCATCAAGTCGGAACCCAGCGAAAACATACCGAGAAACAACAAGTAAAATCTGAACGTCCAGGAGAAAATATCTTCTCCATTTACCCATGACCAAATCTTGCTGATAAAAATTCCAAACAGCACACATCCGATAATAAGGCCGGGCCATCCAAAGTTCAGATACATCTCGCCTGGCACAGTCATATTAATAGAGCTGTTCGCCTTGCCTGATTTCTTATAATAGGAACGACCGATCTCCACGGCAAACCATTGCCCCGCGTCGAGTGTCGGCTTCTCGGGCCAAAACACTCTGGGGATGAAAACGAACGCAAAGTAACTCAAGGTATAACCCTGGTAAAGGCCTTTCTTTTCTGTAAGGTTTACAATATTGCTCATCTGGCCCAACACGTTCAACCTGCCGAGCAAAGTTTCTCCATCATCCGTTTCTCCGATTTTTGTTCCTTCCTGCAAAACGATCTCAAGCTTTTCCTGCCGACCTGCGAGCGACGAACGATTCTTGCCGAGGTAATTAAAGATCACGGGGTATACGATCAGCCCCCCAATGAAGATCACTTTCGAAACAAAATGAAGGCTGAACAATTTACGGCGCGCGAGAATCTCACCCATGAAATAAGCGAGCCAGGGAAGGACAATTTCCATTCGCAGGTATGCGAACTGAATCGCGTAGAGCGACAGCCCGGCAGCATAGAACGCAACGATGTAAATCCGGTTTTGAAAACCTGTGGCGTGTGCCACATAGGCCATCAGGAACACAGAACCATTCACCATCAACGCGATAAAGGAGCTGATCGATCCCAACGGGGGAATAAACTTAAAGTGATCGGCCACCAGGATGACAACGCCAACAACAAATGTGTAGGTGAAAATCTTGTCGTTGTTATAGTCGATAGCATAGTAAGTCTTTCCCTTAATCGATCTGCGAAGAGATTCCATGATCAGGAACGATCCCACGCCGAAGATGAACAATCCATCTTCCAGGTACTGTGGTACGAGGTACGTTGCCCACGAATTGCCGGTATCGATCCATGGCGATAATGCCGCGAAGTGTGCAAAGGACGTGAGGCACACCATGACGGTAAACGTGGTGGAGATATCGAGACGGCGAAGTTCCGCGCCCCTAAAGTCCTCCCATAGAATTGCTACGCTGTAGAGAAACAACGCCAATATCTGAACGAGCGGTGCATCCACGTAGTGTCCTACAAAAAGACCGACAATGTAAACGTATCGTAAACGAAATTTCAATGTGCTTATTTAGTCTTCAATATATCATCCAGCACCTTCGCCAACACGCCTGCCTGAAACGATCGCGTGTATCGATCAACCTTACCAGGTTGTTTGTCGACGTCACTTTTTTCATGACGCTCGGCCAGTTCATTCAGATAAGAACACAAGTCCTCCTTTTTGGAAAAAGATCGTCCGGTGCTCGTCTCACCCAGCAGTTCATCCAGCATTCCATGATCTTCCGGAATGCTAATGATCGGCTTATTCAGCGCAAAGTACTCGAATACTTTCCCAGGATAAAATCCCTTTCGAAAAAAAACATCGCTGTTCACTCTCGACAGCAAGATCAGAACATCCGCTTGCTTCGCCTTTGCAATCACCTCTGGTCGGGAAACCATGGAGTTGATCTCCACTTGTTTCTCGATACCCCAGCGCTTAACCTCGTCCGTCACCGCCTTTGCCGAAGGGCCGTAATAAATAAACCGAATCGGTTTGCTGTTGCCTGCCTGACTTCTATGTCGTAGCGCGGCAAACAATGTTTCAAACGACTGACCGTCCTTCACGCTTCCAAAATAAAGTAACGTCAAGGGCATTCCCGCACGGGCTGGTGATGCCCAGTTGTCTGAAAAATCATCTGCATCAAATCCGTTGGTAACGATGTGCGTTGGCTTATGAAATAGTTCTTTATCCAGATCAGCCCAATACGGATTCACGCTGAAAACAACTTTGCAGGTGCTCAACAATTTCTTAAAGTGAGCGCCAACCCAACGCCTCATGGCAGGTTTGTAAGGTGCAAGCAGCGGATCCCGAAAGTCAACGCCCCATGGGATGCCCAATCGATCTGATAGTTGACGGGCAACAAAAATGCCAGCGTCCGGTCCATGCTCGGCCAACAGGAAATCCAGAGAAAGTTTTTTATGAATATATTCAGCTGCCTGACAGGCGACCGGCTGCCAGGACTGTGAGTAGTCACCTTGTGGCAGACTTAGTACTGTTGCAATCTTGCGTCGAAGGGACATCAGTAGTCCGCGCTTAGGTTCAAAAGTTCCCAATGCAGCATTAATCGATACCGTGGCGCGCCACTGCTGATGCCAGAATCCATGATGGACCACTGAGGGGAGCGCGATGATCATGGTGTCTCCCCGCTGTTGTTGCCATTGTTGCTCAATCGTGGGGATGACGTCCGACAATTTCCAATTGACGGGCAACGTCCAACGCTTTTGATAATCGCAGCATAGAACGATGCTTCGAAACCCGTGGGAAGGAAGGTGTTTGGCAAAATGATATGGCCGTTGCGCGCCAATGGTAGAACCCGGGCGATTGTGTGGATAACACTCATAGGCCAATATCAACAGGTTCTTCATGACTGAAGGCGCGTATAAAGATTTTTCAGTTCGTCGTTGCAATGTCCGGAGGAAAACTTTTGTTCAATCAATTGCCGGCCACTTTTTCCCATCTCAAAATTCTTTTGACGATCTAACATCCGTCCAAGCACGGTTGTCAAACCCTGAGTGTCTCGCTCGGGTATCAGGAATCCTGTTTGCACCGTCACTGCTTCGGGAATACCTGCGTGAACCGTGGAGATCACGGGAAGCCCTGTAGCCATCGCTTCCAACAACGTCACCGGTAATCCTTCCGTAGTTTGATTGGAGTCCGTTCGACTGTTCAACACGAATACGTCTGCCTGGCTCAGTTCAATCTTAACATCTTCGGGTCGCACGGCTTGTTTCAAGATGATCCGATTCGCCGCCTTGACTTCTCCGATTAACTTGTCGACTTCGTCGTACTGCTCTCCCGAGCCGATGACGACCAACTCCGCAGATGAACCCGCTGGAAAAGCCCGGACAAAAGCCCGCACCAAATCAGGCACTCCTTTTTTTTCTGTGATGCGACCGATGTGCAGAAATCTGATTGGCCCGTTACGCTGCCGTCGATCAACAAATTGCAGATCTTCCACTGGAACACCGAGATAGATCACATTGATTTTATTTTCATCGCATCCAAGGTCCTTCACTTGTCGGGCGATGAATGCTGAGATGGCAATAGCGCTGGAAAGGTACCTGAAAAGTTCTGCAAGCTTCGCCTTGTACCCCGGCCATCTTACGGGAACCGCTGTCACATCGAAGGCGTGGAAGGTAACGACGAGTTTGATATTCAACTCGCGACAAAGGTCCAACACTTCACATGCTACGGTTCCGAAATGCGCATGTACGAGGGTGATGTTATTTTCAACAAGGGCTTTCTTGAATTTTTCGTGCGTGGTCTGGTTAAGCTGAGGCTTTTGGCGCCTGAAGATAAACCAGAGTTTCTTTTTTACTTTCCGAAGGAAGAGATTTCCCTGGGTGCCGACAATAATTCGCGGGTGATTAAAAATTGATGCGTTGCTGATTTTTTTGGTGAGAATGATTTCAGGCTGAAGTCCATCTACATTCAATTGCCTCCATATCCAAACCTGGCTGAACGGCAAAAATTCTTCGACTACCAAAGCGACCTTGTGGCCCGTTCGACCATTACCCTGATTCATTGACCCGACTTCAGCGTATACCACCGATTAAAACAAAGTATTCTCCAGGGATCGAAGTTAAAAGGAATTTTAGCATTCTGCATCTTGGCTATCATAGAAAGTACTTTCTGGTTCAGAACGAATTCGCCTACACCGGTCACCGCCTGCTCCAGTTGCGCGCCAAACCATTCTCGTCCTTCCTCCTTAAGCCACTGTTCTTCTGCCGACACAAATCCCATTTTGTCCTGGCGGTCCAGGATCTTGTTAGGAACATGTCCACGGAGTGCATGCCTCAGGATATATTTCCGTTCACCGTGATGATAGACCAGCCGTTCGCTTAAGCCTAACGTGAACTCCATCAGCCGGTAGTCCATAAACGGTACACGGGATTCCACTGAAAATGCCATCGAATTCCGATCCTCATATCGTAGCAGCGACGGAAGCGGCAACTTGCTCACCTGGTTGACCAGGTGTTCTTGCAGGCTACGGAAGGAGTATGCCCGATCGGCGAAACCGTTCTTAATTACCCAATCAGGCAGGCGCACGCCCTCGCTCTTGTAACGCGCGGGCACTACTGCACGAAGTACCGGAAAGGCTGACTGCAGGGATCCCAACAAGAATCCATATGGCCATACGCCTTTTCTGTTCTTGTAGTTCTTGGCTTCTGAAAACCATTCTCCCCAATGGCCCTTATGTGCAAGACCGGTGTAGAGCGCCATCGTGTTGCCACCATAACCCGCCAGTTGCTCATCGGCGCCCTGACCATCGATCATAACCGTCAGTCCTTGCTTTCCTGCTTCCTCAAATACGCACCACTGACTGAATTGGCTGGTGGAACTAAACGGATAGTCCATGTGCCAGATCATTTTGTCAAGATCGTTTGTGAGTTTGGCAAAAGTGGGAAACACGCGAAAAGATGTAGCGCGCGTATGCTTCACAATTTCCTCAGCATACTCCCACTCATCGTATTTTTTATTGTGGTGACACGAAGTTATCGTCTTTATAGCATGCTGACCGTTCCCTGCATCTTCAACAACTTCGCGCATCAGAGACACGATCGTGGAAGAGTCCAATCCGCCTGACAGCGCTGAGCCCACCGGAACATCAGAACGCATCCGGAGTTTTACGCTGTCCTTGAGCAGAGAATAAAAACGATCGCAGGCTTCCTGTTCTGTTCCCTCCCATGGCTTGGGCACCAGGTTGTACCATTGCGTTTCCGACCAACGGTTGGTGGACAAGTCGACGGAAATGTAGTGGCCGGGTTTTAGTTGGAAAATGCCTTCTTCGAATGTCGCGGAGTCGTGATCTAACAACGACTGGCTTAAATAGTCATACGCTATTTGCTTGTTCATCCGGAATGAATACCCCGGTAAGGTGCAGAGCTGTTTCACTTCCGAAGAAAATGCCAGGCACTCATTTCGATCTGAATAATACAAAGGCTTCACGCCGAAGCGGTCGCGAACAGCAAACAGGTGCTGTCGTTTGGTATCCAGCAAAACAAACGCGAACATGCCATTGAACCGATGAAGCGCATCGACGCCCCACTCCGCCCACGCATGAAGGATGACTTCTGTATCGCTGCCCGTGTGAAACTGATGCCCACGTGAAATCAGCTCCTGCCGCACTTCGATGTAATTATAAATTTCACCGTTGTAGGTGATCACCAAACCATGAGAAGGTAGAACCATCGGCTGATGGCCTGCGGCAGATACGTCCAGAATTGAAAGGCGTCGATGACCAAAGCCGACTTTCCAGTCTTTGTTGTCGGGCACGATCGCTGGATAGCGAAAAGTCGAAAGCGTTGCTTGAGCGGTATCTCTTCCAGCCTTTACGTCAATGGTTTGGCCGGGCTTCCATACCAAGTAGCCCTCATCGTCGGGACCCCGATGGGCAACGATTTCATTGGCTGCTATCAGAGCACTTGACTGGATTCCAGTCTTGTTAACAATCGCTACTATTCCGCACACGTCTTTCTACTTTTATTTTTGAATTGCTGGTCAAGAGCCTTTCGTAAATATCCATCTCTTTCCTTAGCCGTTTCGGCCATCCTCTTTCTTCATAGTCAATCTCCACGGGTGTCGTCCAGAGTTTTCCGTTTAGTATACGCACGATTTCATCCGCTGTTCTCTGCACCAAAGGCGACTCCTCTGCTTCCGGAATCTTACCGCATCCACCGTACGGATAAGGAACAACGGTTACGTTGGGATACTTACCGTAAAGATCCATCATTTCACCCAAATCGACGCAAATTACGGGAGAAGCGGTTGCAATTGATTCTATCACCGGATTATTCGACAACGCTGAAAGGATAAGGCGTGAACTGTAATACCACCTTTCGATGTCGCGGGAAGTCCCCACGAACTCAACCCTGTCTTCAATTTTCAAGTCGGACGCGAGGCGCATGAGGTTTGCTCGTTCTGGCCCATCGCCTACGAGCCTTAAGGTATACTGTTCATCTAACCTGTCTTTGGCGGCCGCGAAGGATTTAACCACATAATCCACAGACTTGATCTTCTGAAGTCGGGATATACAAGTAATGTAATGGTCACGCGCATAGCCGCCTTTATTTTCGATGACCGGGAAGCCATTCAAGAACGTTACGACTTTATCGCCCGGCACGTCAAGGGCTGCAAAATATTCACGGGCAGGCGTACCATCGGCAGTACTGATGATTGCATCGGCATGCCTGGCCAATCGCAGTTTCTTCTTTCTTCCCTCGAAGATTTTCCCTTGAATATATCCGCGTCCATAGAAAACGCCACCCCGTCGGAGCAGTAACTTAAACCCGAATATCCTTTTCAGCCAAACGCCCAATCTGTCGTACCGACCTTCCTGGCTGATGACCAACACATCCCTGCCGATACATTGCCATAGCGCCCGGAGGAATGTAAATGCGTTGAACGGAACAAAACTCAAATTTCCCAGCTGTTCGGCCTTCTTCGAATAATTGAAAAAGTAAGTTTTGCCATTGGACTCGGATAGCAACGTTAGCATTCTTGGCAGGGAATAATTAGCAGGTTTACTAATTCTCTCGATGGATGACTCGCCCGGGTAAAAAATAAGAATGATCTTGTCCATCCCGATGTTGATACGCGTTGGGGTTATGGTTGGGCGTTTGTGATTTGTCCATTGTTTGTAACCAGAACAACTCGCCCTTCTTCAGCAGTAATTTTTTCCAATACCCTTGTTTTCATCCTTTCTAATATCTGTGCACGATTCACATGCAATATAGCCAAGAATATCCTACACAAAATATCCGCTAAGGTAACGTTACCTACAAGCGTTTAATCAACCAGCCGAATACAAAGTAGGCTACCTTATCGCCGGAACCATTGTTTGAACTTGATCGCGTTCTCGTTTCCAGTAATGCGCGCCAGTACTTTAAGTGGAGCCGATCCCGATATCAGCAAGTTCGGATCAAGCTCTTTTGACAGCGTTAGAAATTCCTGGGCCGTTTGCGGATAGGTCAACCGGAATTCACTCCACTTGTTAAAACAAAAGCGGGCCAACGCAGTTTTCAGGTTCGAATGTAAAAGATTGCTTTCTTTGAGAGCGTGCAAAAATTCGCGACGCAACGACAACACCTGTTTTAGTTTTTCCTCGCTATTCACCGATCCCACCTTTTCGCCTGAATGGATTCGTTTCCACGCCAGCGGTGAATCGATGCCGGACAGCGGATGCCGAATCACTGCACGGAAACAAAGATCGACGTCCTGGTTTAGCCTGAGGCGTTCGTCATAGCCTTTGATTTCGTCAATCACCTTCTTCCTCCAAAGTATGGTGTGGGGCGGCAGGTACCAACCCTGGAGCAAATGCCCGAGAATCGACTCCTTGTCTTCTGTATATAAAGGAAACTTGTTTTTTCGCGGTCTTACCATCGTTAGATCAAAGGCACCTTCGGATTCAAAGTATTCGTAGGGGCCATACACGCCGCCAACGGCCTGTTGATGTTTTAGGTATTCAATTTTCTTAGCGAAGAAATCTTTTTCCACCCAGTCGTCGGAATCCAGGAACAGGAGGTATTCACCCTTTGCTACAGCAAGGCCTTTATTACGGCATGCTGGTGCTCCGAGGTTCTTTTCATTTCGGATTACCTTCACCCAGGGAAAATCCTGCGCCACGCGATCAGGGCCATTGTCTGTCGAGGCGTCATCCACTACCAGCACCTCCAACGCCACGCCGTGGTGATGGTGCGCGGCGAGCGACTCCAATGTGAAGGGAATCAGCGTCGCGCGATTGAATAGTGGGATGATCACAGAAACCATTCGATTCAGTTTGATGGTAAACTTTCAGACGCGCTTAAGAGATTCAATAACCTTTGAGCATTTTCCTGGTATGTTCCTATGTTCTCAACAGAAGCCCGTGCTTTTGATGATATACTTTCTCTAAAGTCTTTGTCGGTTATCAGTTTCTTTATGGCAGAAGAAAGTTGTTCAGAATTTCGAGGTTCTATCAGCATACCATTTTCACTGTTCTTAATAAATTCAGCATGTCCACCGACATCAGTGGTGATGGTGGGCAAGCCAGAGGCCAGCGCTTCGAGCACCGCGTTGGAAAGGCCCTCGTTATAACTCGGCAAGACAAAACCGTCGACAGCCTGAAAGAGCGCGGGCATGTCCGCCGGCAAGATTGCTCCAAGGAATTTGGTGCGATTGGCAATCCCTCTTGCCATTGCTTCCTTCTCCAGGTCAAGCGCATCCGGACTGTCGCGCGGTGGTGCTACCATCAGTAACGTCCAGCCGGAAAACGTCTCGCCTAAATCGCGAACGGCATTGAGAAGTTCAAGCCACCCTTTTAATACGACGGGCGTGGCGACGCAAAGCAAAAACCGCTGACCTTCCGGAAGCCCGAAGTGCCTTTGTTGTTTCAGTCGCGGCGCCTGATCCTTCAACGGTTTGAAACGATCGAGCTCCAATCCATTGTAGATTGTGTGAACCGGTTGCGTATTCCGTTTGACGCAACCCATCGTATCCTTGGCGAGCTGCTTGCTGGTGGCAACGAGCACTTGCGCATGATCAAAGACCACCTGGATATTTTCGAATAGCGTTGGATTCTTCTCCGGCCAGGCGTGAACATCATCACCCCTTGCCATCGCTGACAAACGAACGCCTGAAATTTTGGAAGCAATGGTCCCAGCATACCCCTCATGACAGAGGAACTGCGCATAGAGCCAGTCAGCGTCACGAAGGTTACGATTTCCTTTTATGAATTTGCCGGTGACCTTTCCCATTAGCTCCCATTTGTTCCTGGAAAACCAACGGCTTGGAAGGCGTGTGACCATCGGCGGATGATGAATCGGTATACCATCCAGTTCATCGAGCATGCCGATCCTTTCTTCATAACCAGCTTTCCAATAAGGGTGAAATCGATGTAAGCCAAATGGAGGAAACCAAATCGATGGTTGAATGACCTGAACATCGACGCCGAGTGCCTTCAGTGCGAGCGCTTGCCTGTGAATAAAAATTCCCTGATTGGGCGCTACCTTTCTGGGATAGCAGGTTGTCAGCAGCAATATTTTCATGCGTTCAGCCACCCTCCCAGGCAGGCCACCGAAACCAGCGCAGTAGCGCTTCTCTTATTTCCTTTTTCAAAATTCTCTCGCGCTTGCTGAACACCTTCTTTGTCAACTTTACCGGATGCGACACAAGACTGAATCATGGATTCCAGTTCTCGCTTCGCTACCTGGTCTTCCTGCAGGATGCGAATGAGCGGCGTGTTAAAGCCGCTTTTGGGGCGTGAACCGAGGCCGGGATAATTTTTCTCTACCCAATGGCGCAGCGGGAGTTTGCCAAGGCTTTCATTCCTCAGGAACTCAGGTGGCGCCGAGAAAGCCAATTCCACTACTTCGTGATCGAGCAGTGGTACTCTTCCTTCAAGTTGGTTGGCCATCGTCATCCGATCTACTTTGTACAGCATCTCAGATTTTAGGAATGTTGCCATGTCGGCATACAAGATTTGATGTAGCCAGGAAAACCCTTTGATACCTTGCCATACATCATCCACGTGACGGTCGAAACGTTGCTGATCAATCTCCTTCCTTTTTTCAGGTGGGATCAACGACAGCGCAACCTCTTTTGTGATCAACCGGCTACCTTTCAGAAAGCGATGTTGAGGAGCGGCCATTTGATATTGTCTCGACAATCCTGCGACCGTTTCACCTGAGAATGCTCCCAGCAATTTTGCCATGGATGGTCTCAGCACCGGCGGTGTCATTCGCACGAATGATGGAAGCTTTACGGTTGTATGTCGGTTGTAGCCACCGAAGACTTCATCTCCTCCATCGCCGGTGAGTACCACTTTCATGTGCTGGCGAGCGAGTTTGGAGATTCTAAACAAAGAGAAAGCGCTAAAGACAGCAAAGGGTTGATCAAAGTGACGAATCACTTCTTTAGCATCATCAAAAAAACTTCCGGAGAGATAGTAAGCCTGAAAGTGACCAAGTTTCATTTTCTCCGCGGTCTGCCTGGCGATGACACTTTCATCCTCAGGGTCGTCAGGAAATCCCGCGGTCACGGCCGTGAATGATTCATTTCCATGACGGCTCGCGAAATGCGTAATCATCGTGGAGTCAATTCCCGCGGACAGAAACGATCCGAGAGGCACATCTGAAACAAGGTGCTCTTCCGTAACCGATTCTACTTTTGCTGCCATACCTTCCGCGAAGTCGTCGAAGCCGCGGAAGGTGATCGGTTTTATCCTCTCCGGCAACTTATACCACGAATGAAATGACGCTTTCTTATTCTTTATCCAAACAAAATGACCAGCAGGAACCGCCTTTACACCTTTATAAATTGTGTTAGGTTCTGGAATAGACAAGAACTGGTAGTATTCAAATAGACTCGTGTAGTCAAGGTCATTCTTCAGTTCGGGCTTAACGGCCACGAGTGATTTCAGTTCTGATGCAAAGTAAAACCCGGTGTTATCGCTAATGTAGTACAGTGGCTTTATACCGAATCGATCGCGAACCAGGAGCATTTCATTCCTGTTGCAATCTAAGATAGCGAAGGAGAACATTCCCTTGAGCTTGTTCAGCATCACCTCCGGCTCATGTCGATGCTCTTCGTATAAGTGCACCAACACCTCCGTATCCGAATGGCAATGAAAACGGTGCCCTTTGGATTCCAGTTCTTTCCGTATCGACAAGTAATTGTAGATCTCGCCATTGCAGATGACCACCAACGATCGATCTTCATTGAACAAAGGTTGGTTGGCTGATTCGCTGGTGTCGATGATGGATAACCGCGCATGCAGCAGGCCCGCATGCTGATGGAGAAAATGACCGATACCATCCGGACCACGGTGTTGAATCCCCGGAAGCATGACCATCAAGTCCTCCCGGTTTAACGATCTATCGCAACGAATCTGTCCCGCTATTCCGCACATTGATCAACGCAGATTATTTTTCATGACTCAGGTTTTAAACGAGAAAACATCTGAAGTACGCCACGGCAATAAATCAACATGCTCAGGTAAACCATTTCCTTTACCGTGACATTCGTGTTCGCTTTATACTTCGGAAACCACTCCCGAATGTTCCTGACTTTCGCCAGGCCACCTAGCTTGCGGGACCCGCGAACCAGGTTGACTTTGGCTATCGCAGCCAGTTTTTGCCGGAAGATATCGTTGTACTTATAATCAAAATACTTATTTAGCTCGACAAATAACTGATACAATCTTTTTTGTCCCTGTCCGATATTATGCGCACTCTGTGTGATGCCGCTGGCGTGTAAACGGTAGGCAGAGAAAAACTGGGAAAAATATTTCGCCGGGCCTTTTTCAACCAACAGTACTTCGAGCATGATATCACCGCTAAGAGCGGTATGGAAGAACTCCGGGAAGGTCAGGAATGCTGTTCGGAAAAATAAGGTCGACGAGGGTATGTAATGCTTCTGTATCAACGCGTGCAGGTCCAAAATTTCAACGGGAGGCTCGCCATAAATGTTCAAGTGTGCCGCGCCTTCCGGACTTTCGGTGAGCACCTCGGTTTTTCCGAAACACAACGAAAAATTCGGATTTGCTTCCATGAAATCGGTCTGCGTTTGGAGTTTCATTGGATCCGTCCAGTAGTCGTCGCATTCCATGTAGGCGATGTACTTTCCTTTCGGGCTGGATATCAAGTCGAAGAAATTGGCGGCAGGGCCGACATTTTTCTCCTGCAAGATCAGCCGAAATAGCTGCGGATATTTTTGCTGGTACTTCTTTAATATGTCGCGGGTTCCGTCAGTCGAAAAGTCATCGGCGACGATGATCTCCCAATCAAAATTGATTTTCTGTGCAAGAACACTTTCGATTGCCTGCTCAATGTATTTCTTGTGATTGTAAGTGATTAAACAAACTGAAACCAGTGGGCCATTCATCGCTATCGTCCTTTTTCACACATTAAGAAGATACTGGAACAAAGGTCCGGGTAGACATGCCCTAATTGATAACAGCCTTCAAGATATTCCTTCGAGATGATGTCCGTCTGAAGCAACCGGTCCCATTGAAAGTTCGCCAACGCCTTAAAGAAAATTCCTGTTCGATAAACAACGTTTAGTCCGGCTTGGCGGGCGTCGCGCTCCAGGGTATCCAATGAATAAGTAATCCGATGACCGTGTTCCTTTTCAGCGGGTGTGACAGCAGCATTGTGGGATATGATGCCCATCTTAACAGCAATCTGCCGGGAAGGCGCGTTCGCGTTAGGACATACCAAAAAGAATCGTCCGTTCTCTTCAAGCCACTCGTCATTTACACGTTTCATCAGACCAATGGGGTCATCCAAATGTTCGAGTACGTGTGTTAAAACAATATTGTCATATTTTTTTGGAAGGGAGATCGTCTCGAATAACCCGTGAACAAACTTGACTTTTGATCCTAATGTCTGCCGTGCTTCATCAATGGCAACCTTCGAAGCTTCAACACAAGTGACATCGTCAAAATGAGGAACCAGGCGTTTGGTGAAGTCGCCTTTAAAGCTACCCAACTCCAGCATGGATCCTTTTCTGTAAAAAGGTTCAAAGGAACGGATCATGTAGGCATGCATCACATCAAAGTCAAAGTTATAGGCATACTTGTGATCGGGCGTATCCTTGAGTTCCTTGTCGTAGTCGCGTTTATTCATTGACATAGTCGTACCGTTTCTAATCTACTTTATCTTGTATCGAAGTTTCAAGTTACCTTGTTCCGCTGAGACTTTCACGAATCCCAGCCTGTTGTAAAGGCCAACCGCTGCCGTGTTGGCTTCATTAACCTCCAAATCGACGAAATCAATCTCGAATCCGTTCACGTGCTCCGCGCACTGGCGCATGAGCTCCTTGGCGATTCCTTTACCAGAAAACTCAGGCGAGACGCTCACGTTCGTGATGAACGCAGAACGATTCTCCTTTGAAATATATGCCGACACCAGCCCAATCAACTGGTCGCCAGCCCAGGCTTCGAAATTTTGAGCGCGTTGATGAAGCTTATTGGAATACTTGTCCAGGTCAACCCTCAAACTGAGTGGCGGAACAAAAGCCTTGTCGCATGCTCTCAGGTGCACCAGAATTTCGAGCGGCGTAGCCGAGTTTGTCTTGTAGGTCGGCGTGTTCATTCCTCTAATACAGCCAATCCAAAACCAAATTTACCAAACTCATTTCCATTGTACAGCAAATATAACTTCCCGCCGCAAGCAAATAAATGCGGATAGCACATCATGTCAGAGTCCCAGTCAGAACCCGTGTCGATCCCTTTTGCTTCATCCTCTCTCGTCCAATTGACAAGGTCCGATGAATGGGCATAGCCGAGGCGGTATCCTTTTTCCTTCACCGTGCGGAAATCGAATGCGTGGCGATAGCAAAAGATCATGTGGTACTTATCACCCCACTTTACAACAGACGGCAGCGCCTGGCACTCTTCTTCTCCAAGAACATCGGAAACGATCGGCTTACTTTCCCGTGTCCAATTGATACCATCGGCCGACACGGCATGAGCAATTTTGTATACACGCTCCGCCGCTCCGTCGCCTTCAGGTTTTATCCAACGCACGCCATAAATGTACCACATGTGGAACAGCGCATCGAAGACACGGACAAACGAGTCGCCCACGAGAAAAGGTTCGTGAAGCGAGGCGCCAAAAATCGGACCGTCGCCGAGTTTCTCAAAAGTCAATCCGTCATTGCGGCTGATCGCCAACCCGGTGGATGTCTCCACCGAAACAGATTTTCGCCTGCTCCATCCGCAGGTGTATGCATAAATCGTGTCGTTGTAACGAAAGGGCGACAATGGAAATATGCCGTGCTCATCGAAGGTGCCCGGCTTTCCCAATTCAATAACTTCATCCTTGGCTGCGGCCAGTTGTTCCTTGAAGTCTTTGCTGAAATCAACAAACGAAACGTGGCTCATGAATTTATTGGAGGCGTCCTTTTTCCTGATGGAAAAAAATACCCTCACGCGATCATCCAATTCGATTGCCTGTGGAGACTGCGCAAAACCGGCATAACCCGCAAAAGCCGGATGCGTGGTCGGATCAAATATTTTACCTTGCTTACGCCATTTCATAAGTCACCGTCAAGAACTGCTAAGCCAAATCCATACCTCCCCACACCATTTCCCAGATACATCATATAAATCGAACCGTCCAGCTCGAACACGTGTGGGTAGCTGATCATCTCATCGTCCCAACCTTCTTCGGAAATATCTATGCCAACCTTGTCATCGTCACGCGTCCAGTTTAACAAGTCGGGCGAAGAGGCGTAACCAATCCGGTATCCTCCCTCCTTGCCGCGGTAGTTAAGACTTTTCCGATAGCAAAAGAACATGTGATATTGGCCGTTCCTGAAAATGACATCGGGGCTCGCCTGACATTCGTCTTCCTCAAGCCTCGTGTTGATCAAATCGCGATTGAGCTTGGACCAATTTAAACCGTCGTCGGAAAAAGCCATACGAATTCTGTAGACAGGTTCTGGTCGGCCGGCATTCGGAATCCATTTCTTCCCCGCTATATAAAAGAGTATCCAGCGGTTTTCGAATCGCCGGATTTTAGGTCCACTCAAAATAAAGGGTTCGTCCGGGCTGTAGGAAAGAACCGGGCCCGCACCAAGTTTTGTGAAGGTAACGCCGTCGTCCTTGCTTACGCCGTATCCGATGGCCACATTGAATGGCACGGACTCGCATCGGGTCCATCCTCCATAATATGCGCGCACGTCGTCTCCGTCTCTTACCACCGAAACCGGATACGTTCCAAACTCATCGAAGCAACCCGTGTCGCCTAACTTCAAGATGGGCGACTCGGCAATCCGCAGTATGTCAAATAGATTTTCCCGATTCAGGTCAAGGTAACTTGAATAGCTGGTGTATTGCCCTTGATCATCCGGTTTAGGCCGACAAGAAAAGTACACGCGAACAAAATCTGGAAAGATCAACGTCGCAGGAGCTTGTGCAAATTCGTTCAGCCAGGAAATTCCTGATACCTCAGCAGGGTTAAAAATCCGTCCTAACTTTCGCCACTTGAACATATCTTACTGAAGGGTATACTCATTTAAAAAACTAGCGATCCTTTCCTTTGGATTAAACATCATCACATCAATGATGGATAAGCTCGGAACAAATTCGTTACTGAACTGTGTGTAGCTGATCGAATTTGCTTTCAAAAACTTCAACTCAATGCCTTTACCTCGAAACTCGTCTTTGTTGTAAAGCTCAAGTCCTCCAATGGGATTGAAATAGGTCTCGGCGTTCCGGCTCCTGACCAAGGCAATAACCCTTTCCTGTGATTTCAACGAGTGATCAATCGGAACAACCGAAGAAATAACAAGCGGTGTTTTTATTTGGAGATACGTCATGGTCTGCCGAAGGGTTGCCAGGAGGAATTCAAACAGGTTGTTTGAATGATCCGGAATCGATGACTCCAGCCACGGATACACTTCTCCGAACATCGGCGCCCGACGGTACGATTCCTTGATTCTGTTCAGCAGTTTTACTCTATCTGTCGACCAGGTATCAGACAACCGTCTGTCTACAATGTCCAGGTAGTCCGAATCTTTTTTCAGGGTTACGGTGATGTAGTCATCCTTCCCGTTCACGAGAATTCTATTTCTGTTCACCCAGCCCTTCCTTGAGAATTCAATGTTGTCGTAGACAATAAATTCATCGACAGCATTCAGGAGTTGGAAGTAGCCTATATACGGAAAAAAATATGGCTGCATTATCCCTACCTTCATGCATTGTACTTTACCGAACGCAAGATAATTCTTGAAATAAAATCAATCTCCTCCACCGACAGGGTGTGATACAACGGAAGGCAAATTATTCTTTTGCTGATGGACTCACTCACCGGAAGCGCATGGCTTTGGTAAAGGTTCACGGTATTCAAACTAGGATAGAAATATCGGCGTGGCGAAATCTTATTCGCTTCCAAATCCTTGATGACTGTTAGCGTGGTCTTTTCGTCCGGCAGAATTAAAGGGTAGTAAGAAAAATTGTAGTCGACATCGGCGCCAATTTCAATTCGCGAAGCGTGAACGCCTTCCAGCCATTTATCGTAGTGCTGTGATTGTGCCTTTCGCGAACGAAGTATATCGTCCACGTATTTCAGGTTGGCCAAACCCATGGCAGCATGAAACTCTGAATTCTTTCCGTTGATGCCTACTTCAGCAAACTTATCATGGCCATTATATCCGAAGTTTCGCATAAAATCCATCTTCTTCAGCAGGTCATCATCCTGACAAAAGACGCCGCCTCCCTCGATGGTGTGAAATAATTTGGTAGCATGAAAACTCGTGGTACTGATGTCGCCAAAATTAAACAGCGATTTTCCTTTGAACGAGGTGCCAAATCCATGGGCGGCATCATAAATAACAGGGAGATTATGCCGCTTCGAAATGGCATCGATCGCTTCAATGTCGCAAGGATTTCCAAAAACGTGTGTTGCCAATATGGCGCAGGTATTCTTGGTGATCGCGGCTTCGATCTTCTGAGGGTCGATATTCAATGACTTCTGATCAATGTCGACGAATACGGGGGTGCAGCCTTCCCAAACAATTGATGAAGTCGTTGCAATGAAACTAAACGGCGTGGTGATTATTTCTCCCTTCAAACCCAACGCCTTGATTGCAATCTGAAGCGCAATGGTTCCGTTCGACAGATACAACAGATGCGGAACATTGAAGTGTGCCTTCAACTTAAGCTCAAGTTCATTGACCAATGGTCCGTTGTTCGTCAGCCACTGACGAGCCCAGATTCCCTCAACGTATTTTTGATACTCTTCTTGAGGCGGAAGAAATGGTTTCGTTACGTAAATCATTACCTGGCCGTTGCAAATAATATGGTCTCCTCGCTATGTATGGTACAATGTGAAATATGGAACTTGTACCCCAGATCGAGGTCTTTCAAAAATTTCGGTATGTTTTCAAAATCACTCTCATAGTGGTAGAGCGCCAGCGCCAGCTTAGGCCGAAATTTCTTAATTGTCTTCGTCGCTCCCTTTAGTGCCATCATCTCGGCGCCTTCGATATCCAGCTTTATCAGATCAACGCGACTGAGGTTTTTCTGCTCAACGAAGTCGTCGATAGAAAGCGTACTGACGATCCCTGTCTTCTCCGGGTATGGCTGCAGGCTCACGCTACTGGCGGGACCGTTTTCCTTCATGTATAAATTTACGCCAGAACTTTCCCACAGCGGACGCTGAACCAGCTCTACTGCCCCCTTCAAAGCCGGATTAAGTCCGACATTCTTGTTGAACAGGTCAGCATTAAACGGAATGAATTCAAAGGAGAAAACTTTTCCGGCCGGCCCTACTGCATTTGAAAAGAACAAGGCCGTGTCTCCCCAGCATCCGCCGCCATCCAGCACTACATCGCCCGGATCCGCACAGATCGAAACACCATTGCGTTTGAATTCGTATTGTTTCACCACAAAGTCGATCAGGATTCCCAACGCCGTGAAATAAATTTCTATGGGATAGTTCAACGTTCGCAGATCAAATCGGTGCAATATAAAATTGCCAAAATTCGGATCGATCACATCATCCTTTTTCGCCAGCGCCTCCACTCGGGCAAGGTCTGACCAATAGGTGCGCGTGTTGAGCGGCAGCTTTACTTTTTTATAACCCAATAATCGGAAAGCAAAGATCTTGATCAGCAACTCCTTCGACAGTTCATCTTCCAGCTGATTGAACAAGTAGTCGAAATGTCGAATGTGTTTTTCCGATCTTGAAATTAGATTCGTCAAATCCTTCGACTTCAAGAGCCCCTGTTGATTGAGCCTGGTCTTCAGGTAACGCTTCAACTTGTTTTGCTTCACCGGGGGTTCTGCACCAAAGCGAACGTAATCCCAGTTGTCATGGTAATCATTCCCCAGGGACTCAATCAGCGTTTTAAAGACTTGCGTATAAAAAATCATAGACTCAATTCATTTGAAGAAAGCTTCCACTGAAATTTCGGGCGTACCATGCCTGGGAACTTACCCATCCATGATCCTTCCCGTGGTGGCTCAACGCCTTTCACGGTAATGACCGATTTCATAAAGAAGATTGGCTTTCCACCCTCCACCACCATAGCGTCGAGGTTGTAAAAGTCATCGTTCAGTATGTTTGCATTGACCTGGCATTCCGCGGTAAACCAACCGGCAGACACTTCTGATACTTCCGAGGCCGACACAAAAATATTCGTTCCGTCGGGTGCATTAAAAAACAGGTTCACATTAAAATTCCCTGCGCCGCCTTTGTTCCTGAACAGGATCTTCACACTAAAGTCGTCGGTAATCACCACGCGGCCGTCGTTGTCCTGCGTTCCAATGACAGCGTTTTTCAAATAGATGCGCTCAGATTGCGCCGATTCATCTTGTTCTGAAAACTCAACCCTTGACTGCGGGAGGAACGATTGCAGGTAGGTCGTCACGGTGTCGGTAGCGGTACCTTTAAATGAAATCTGACCACTCTTCAGCAAGATGCCCGTTTTGCAAATACTCTTAATGGCCATCATGTTGTGACTCACAAACAGAACTGTTCTTCCTTTGCGCGTAACATCCTCCATTTTTGAAAGGCACTTCTTTTGAAACTCTGCATCACCCACTGCGAGGACTTCATCGACGATCAAGATCTCCGGTTCCAAGTGGGCCGCTACCGAAAATGCCAGTCGCACAGTCATTCCACTGCTGTATCTTTTTACGGGTGTATCGATATGCCGGGATATGCCGCTAAACGAAATGATCTCGTCTAGCTTTCCATCAATTTCTTTCTTGCGCATGCCGAGAATCGTACCATTCATGTAGATGTTTTCTCTGCCGGTCAAGTCAGGGTGGAAGCCCGTTCCGACTTCCAGCAATGACGACACGCGTCCATGTATGGCGATGCGCCCTTCTGTTGGTTCTGTAATCCGACTCAGGATTTTCAGCAGGGTACTTTTACCGGCGCCGTTGTGGCCAATAATTCCCAGCACCTCGCCCTCCTTCACTTCGAAGTTGATATCCTTCAATGCCCAAAACAAACTTGCCTCGTCGCGATTCAAGCTGCGCAGGTTCCGAAGCGTCCTGAAATTTCTTAAAGGTGCCTTTATCGCCTGTGTAAACGCGCCGACGAGTGTGTCCGACTTAACATCTTCCACCCCTATCCGGTATGCCTTGCTTAAATGTTCAACTTGAATGACAGTCTTACTCATGGCTAGGCTACGTCGGCAAAGGTTTTTTCAAGCTTCGTAAAAGTGTAAAGTCCAAACATGAGAACAACGAGTGACACGCCGCTACCAATCGCAATGGAACTCCAGGGCATTGGGTTAGCACCCAGAATAGCGCTTCGAAATCCCTCCACAACGCCGACCAAAGGATTAATGGAATAAATTGCCCGGTACTCAACGGGTACAGCAGAGAGCGGATATACCACCGGCGCGCTATACATGAGCAACTGAACAATAAAAGTCATGGCATACTTAATATCGCGGTATTGAACTGCCCACGCTGCCAAAATAATAGCCGGCCCAAAGGTTGTGATCATCATCACCACTACCAACAACGGGAAGTAGATGAGATTGGCGCTCGGCGTATAGTTAAATACGACTAACAAGACGCCCATGACGATGATGGTAATGGTAAAATCTAATAGCTTAGAAAATAGCCCGGAGAGTGGAAGGATGAGCCTGGGGAAATAAACTTTACTGAGCATGTTTGCATTGCTGATCAAGCTATTCGATGCTTCGGTCAACGCGCCGGAGAAGTAAGTCCACGCCATCAGACCGGAAAAACTAAACAATGCATACGGCAATCCATCGGAGCTTACTTTCGCCAGCCTTCCAAATACAATAGTAAAGATGAGCATGGTAAACAGGGGTTGAATGACGGCCCACCCCACCCCTAACACTGACTGCGCGTATCGCGCCTTAACACCGCGGACAACCAGGAAGTACAAAAGATCTTTGTAGTCTACCAGTTCTCGCCACGGTAGCAGTATAAACTTGCGCTTTCTCTCAATAATTACTGTTGGCTCGTTCATCACACTTCGCTATGATCGGTTGTTGATCCTGCTATTGGGAGTCTTCATAATAGCCGTAACCATTCTTGCCCTTCGAACCCTTGACGCCGTAACCATAGCCGTAAGCATAGCCATAACCGTAGCCATAACCATAACCATAGCCGTATCCCGGACCAGACTTGTAGATGTCATTCAACACGATGCTCACGTTCTTCAACTTACCGGAAGAATAGAAATCCTCCACCGTACGGATCAATGCCTTCGGCGTGTGGTTTTGTCTGATCAGGAACAATGTATGATCGGCGTATCCAGCCAATACAAACGCGTCGGTGACGATAGCCATCGGCGGCGTATCGATGATCACGTAATCATATCGCTTCTTTGCTTCCGCGACAAAATCACTCATGCGCGTGGTGAGTAGAAGTTCGGAAGGGTTCGGCGGCACGGGGCCACCGCTGATCAAATCAAGGCATTCGTGTTCCGTATGCTGAACAATCTGATCAAATGTTTTAATGCCGGCGAGGTACGTACTAAGCCCGACATCGTTGGTCAAACCGAAATCGCTATACAAGCGCGGCTTGCGCATGTCGGCTCCGACAATCAATGTCTTCTTCCCGGACAGGGCAAACACGGAAGCGAGGTTGATCGAGGTAAACGTTTTTCCTTCACCGCTGATGGAGCTGGTGATCAGGAATACAGATTTCTCCTGTTGACCGACAAAGTAATGAAGATTCGATCGCAGCGCCCGGAATGATTCTGCTATCGATGACTTCGGTGTTTTCAGGACCTCAAGGTTGGTATCGACCCGCTTGTGGCCTACCCCGCCGATGAAAGGTATCGTACAAAGTTTTTCAACATCCTCTTTGGATTGCACTTTGGTATTGAATACTTCCATCAACACGAACAACACCGATGGAAGACCTAGTCCGAAAATAAAAGCCATCAGGTAATTGCTCGACGGCTTCGGGGAAATTGGTCCGCCGGCCAGCATGGGTGGGTTGATGATAGCAATATCCGTTGTCGTCGACGCTTTCGAAATGCCCGCTTCGGCGCGCTTCTGCAGCAAGAAGATGTAGAGGTTCTCCAGCAATGAATAGTTTCGTTGAATGGATACCAGCTTCCGCTCAGCTAATGGCAAGTAGTTGATTTGCTTTTCGATATCCCGGATTTGTTTGTCTAGAAAATCCTGTTTGATCTTGTCCGTGTTCTTTTGGTTACGTACCGACTCAACGATATCACGCTTGATCTCGGCAATCTTCTTGCGGGTCTCGCCCACCAAGGGGTTCTCCGCGCGGGTACTCATTTTGAGTTGGAGTTGGAGATCAACCATTTTGGAAATTAAAGCGGATAGCACGCCATCCGCAATGCCGACAGAAGTTGGAAGGATTATCTGATCCAGATTTTCCTCGCCTTCAATATAGTTGGACAGGTACGCGTAGTAGTTGCTTCGGATAATCAGTTCAACCCTTTGTGTTTCCAATATTTCTATTTTCCCATAGAGGCGCTGCGCTTCGATGCTCAGGTCAGTCATTACATTTTGATCCTTGAATCGCTCCAACTGGCGCTCAACATCCTGCAGAGAATCGCTGATACCGGTAAGTTGTTCTGTGATGAAATCTATCGTCCGGCTGGCGGCAGAATTTTTCTTGTTCAGGTCAAACTGCTGATACTGCGCGATCAAGCCACTGAGAAAATCAATTTCCTTCGTATAGTTGGTGCCGTCAACGGCCAGGTTGATCACACCGGCGCCTTCTTCCGCCCACGTAGCCCGCAACCGAGAAACGTAGGATCCGGTAAGCATCGAAGGACGATTGTAGGTAAAGACAAATTTATTCCGATGATAGCCGGACGTGCTGCCGCCCTTCAGCGAAAAGATCAATTTTAATCCTTCGAATGAAACGGTGTCGCCAAAGGAAAATGTTTTTGCATTCTTGGTGAGATGAACCACTTCACCGTCCGGTTCGAGCTGATACTGAGCATCGTTGAGCATGGTAAAGTAGAAGCGACGACTCGGCATCCCGCCGTCATCCAGCACTTTGGTTTTGATCGGTATTTCATAGGCTTCCGTCGTCAAGACATTGCCTTCACGATAAAAGGCTACCCCGAAATTCAATTCCTCCAGCGTCTTTTGAATAAGCGGATAAGAACGAATGATATACAGTTCATTCAAATAGTTCCGAAAGCCACTCACGAGCGGGTTGTTGTAGAGCAGGCGGCCCTCCGCAGTTTCTTCCTTCTCCTTGATCAGTATGGACGCTGTAACCGGATAAATCCTGTCGGCATATCGTGTCTTAAAGTAAGCGTACAGGTAGGCTGAACCGAGCGACAGCACAACCACATACCAGTACTGAATAGCACGATACAATACCCGCTTAAAGTCTATGTTTAGTCCTTGGTTGCTCTGGCTCGCCTTTTTAAGATCCTCTTCCATGGTTCTCTAAATCATTTTCCGAATTGAATGACCAATAACAATAACGACAGGGAAGACACAATCAATGCCAAATTCTGGCCGAAGTATTTACGATACGGCCGCTGACGCAAGGCTCCTGCGATGAGCACGTCATTCTGATGAACATAGTAATACGGCGAATTGATGAAATTCTCGTCCAGCAAATTCACGTAGATAATTTCAGTTTTGCCGTCTTTTTGCCGGATGAGTTTGAGGTTGGCCTTATCGGCAAGGTCAGTTAACCCACCTCCTAAGCCAATGGCTTCCAGGAGTGTGACACGGTTGTTGGGGAGGATCACTGTTCCTTCCTGGTTGATTTCTCCCAACATCGTGATGCGGTAGTTCAACAACCTCACTTTTACCGCCGGCGATTCAAGGTACTTTTCAGCGATGCCTTGCATGAGTTCCTGAATCTCGAACAATGACAGCCCGGCTACCTTAACTTTCTTTATATAGGGGAAGAATATCTCCCCTTTATCGTCCACGAGTTCCCCGATCATTAGCGCATTGCCACCTTGTGCAACGCCGCCGCCCGAAATGTTTTGCTGACTGTACGCCGCGAGGAAATCAAGTTCCTTCGGCGTCAGGCTTTCAAAGCGGACGGACAGCAGGTCGTTGGGTTGGATTTTATACGTAAACGCCTGCTGGTCGTATTCACGGACGATGCTATCCTTGGGCAATTCACCCTTGCTCGGATTGACGTCATCCTTTTGCATGTAAACGTACTTTTTATTTGTAACACAGGAACTTAGAAATACTAAAGTGCCTGCCATAAGAAGCAAAATCCGGCTCATCTGGGTCGTAAGCGTCATATTAAGCCCGTAAATATAGGAGATAAGCGGGATTTTGCGGTATTGCCTCCTCCAAATGCAGCTGCGGGAGCTACTTTACCAGGAACCAGGGGTTGAGTAAATCCGGTTTGTTGTAGACCAACTCGGCTTCTTGTTCATATTGAAAGACGCGGAGTCCCGTTTCGTTGACAACAGCATGGGCAGCGGCAGTGTCCCATTCCATCGTTGGAGCATAGCGGGGATATACATCGGCCTTTCCTTCCGCCAGCAGCATAAACTTCAAGCTACTGCCTTGTGAAACCAGCGTTGGCGTTAACAGTTTGTCAACAAAGGCCTGCGTTTCTTCGCTCATGTGCGAACGGGAAGCGACAACTTTCAATCCGGCGCGGGATAAATCAGTAGACCCCCGGCGCGGCAGGGGAATTTCTTGCCCGTTTCTTTTCAGAAAAGCGCCATGGCCTTCTGAAGCATAGAATACATCACCCGTTGCCGGAACGGCCACTACGCCAAGGACCGGTTTATTTTTATGAATCAACGCGATGTTTACAGTGAACTCACCGTTGCGTTTCAAAAACTCTTTTGTGCCGTCAAGGGGGTCGACCATCCAGAAGTATTCCCAGTTCTTGCGTTCATCGTATGGTATACTTTTTCCTTCTTCACTGAGAATCGGAAGATTGGAAGATTGTAGAATTGACGAGATGACGTTGTGCGCCTTCTTATCGGCCAGTGTCAACGGCGAGTTGTCGCCTTTGGCTTCCGCCTGAAAATCGCCGGACTCGTATACTTCGAGGATGGCGGGGCAAGCTTTTTGGGCAGCGTGAATAGCGAGGTCGAGGAGTTCTGTTTTAGTTGTCATGTTGAATCTGTTGCCAGTTGCCAGTCGCCGGTTACCAGTTAGCATTGTGTATAGCAAAAGGCCGGTAACTGGCGACCGGCAACCGGTGACCTTTTTACACAATCATCCCCGCCGCCACCGTTTCATTGGTGCCTTCATCAACAAGGATCAGGCTGCCGGTGATTCTGTTTTTGCGATAGCTGTCGAAGAATAAGGGTTGAGCTGTGCGGAGTTTTACGCGGGCGATGTCGTTCATCACGAGTTGGTCGACATTCTCCAAACGATGGAGCGAATTGATGTCGAGCTTGTACTGGATTTCTTTCAGCACGCCGCGAACTTCCCGCGTGGTGTGCTTCACATAAAACTTAGTATTCAAGTTCACCGGACGTTGATTCATCCAGCACAACATCAAGTCGATGTCTTGTTCTGTTTGCGGATGGTTGTTGGGCTTGGCGATAATGTCGCCGCGACTGATGTCAATTTCGTCTTGCAGTGTTAGCGTTACTGACATGGGCGCAAACGCCTCCTCCAGTTTCTGACTACCAAACCAGATGTCTTTCACTTTCGATTGAAACCCTGAGGGTAATACTACCACGTCATCGCCGGGTCGGAAGATGCCACCCGCCACGCGACCAGCATAACCGCGGAAATCGTGGTGTTCGTTGGACATCGGGCGCACCACATATTGAACGGGGAAGCGGCTGTCGATGTGATTGTAATCGCTTTCTATGTGAACGGTCTCCAACATGTGCAACAGCGTGGCGCCTTGAAACCACGGCGTATTCTCTGAGCGATTCACAACGTTATCACCCACCAAAGCGCTGATGGGTACAAACTGGATATCTGAAATCTCGAGCTTTGAAGAGAAAGCTTTATAGTCTTCTACAATTTTCTCGTATACCTTTTCATCGTAGTTCACCAAATCCATCTTGTTTACACAAACGATGATGTGGGGAATTTTCAACAATGAAGCGATAAAAGAATGTCGATAGGTCTGTTCTACTAAACCCTTACGCGCATCGATCAAAATCAACGCGAGATTAGCAGTTGATGCGCCCGTCACCATGTTACGGGTGTACTGAATATGCCCGGGAGTATCGGCGATAATAAATTTCCGCTTCGGTGTAGCGAAGTAACGATAGGCCACATCGATCGTGATGCCTTGTTCGCGTTCGGATTTTAATCCATCCGTCAACAACGAAAGGTCGACGTAATCAAATCCCTTCTTCTGACTGGAAGCCTCAACCGCTTCGAGCTGATCTTCGAAGATCGATTTGCTGTCATATAACAACCGGCCAATCAAGGTACTTTTGCCATCGTCGACGCTTCCAGCGGTTGTAAATCTTAATAGCTGATTATTTACGTATGAACTCATGTTTCCTAATATTTCAAATTTCAAATTCCAAATTTCAAATTCCAGATTGGATTTATTCCTGTTTTTGAGCATACTTTAAACCCCGGTGACCAGTTTTACTTAGGTATCTGATCAAGCCCGAAAGCTGTTTGCTAATTTCCGAGACTTCTGCGTGAAGAATTTCGAAATCCTCATGCGAAATATGCCGTCGATCCTGCGCCCGGTATAACTGGGAACGAGTCTCCCCGGCCGATCCCTTGGCAATTGAAAGAAACTGAATAAACTCACGGGTTCCATCCCGTTCAAATCCCTCCGCAATATTGTCCATGATCGAACCTGAAGAACCGTTAATCTGATCTCTCAGTTTGAAATCACCGGCAAATGATTTTTCGAGAGTCTTTTCAAAAATTCTGTTTGCCAATGTTCTGGCCCTTTGCCATACTTCAATGTCTTCAAATTTTTTATAAGTAGCCATAACACAACGTTTTCTCTTAATTGTGATTCCAAATGTCTGAATCTGAAATTTGAAATCTGGAATTAAAAATATCCCGACTTCTTCCGATCCTCCATCGCCGTTTCAGAACGTTTGTCGTCGGCTCTTGTGCCGCGTTCGGTTTTGCGTGAGGCGGCTACTTCTTCAATGATCTTGGCTACCGTATCGGCATCGGACTCCACGGCGCCTGTGATGGGCATGTCTCCGCAGGTTCTGAAGCGAACGATTTTTTTCACGGGTTTATCTTCTGGTTTCAACTTCAGCCAGGGTGATGTAGACAGTATTGCGCCATCACGGTAAATAACTTCACGTTCGTGCGCCAGGTATAAAGTAGGAATCGGGATGTTCTCTGTGTAAATGTATTGCCAAACATCCATCTCGGTCCAGTTAGAGATGGGGAATACGCGGAAGTGTTCTCCAATCTGCTTGCGGCCGTTGAATATATTCCAAAGCTCAGGACGCTGGTTCTTAGGATCCCATTGTCCGAACTCATCACGGTGTGAAAAGAATCTTTCCTTGGCGCGCGCCTTCTCTTCGTCACGTCTCGCACCGCCCATGGCTGCGTCAAACTTGTACTGCTCGATGGTGTCGAGGAGTGTTACGGTCTGAAGCGCGTTTCGACTCGCATTGAGTCCCGTCTCTTCCTTGGCGCGTCCTTTATCAATACTCTCCTGAACGGAACCGACGATGAGTTTCACGCCGAGCTCGTTCACCAACCAATCACGATAGGTCATGGTCTCGGGAAAATTGTGACCTGTGTCGATGTGCACAAGCGGAAAGGGAATTTTCGCCGGAGCAAATGCCTTGCGTGAAAGGTAGGCCAGAACAATGGAATCCTTTCCACCGGAGAATAACAGTGCAGGCTTTTCAAACTGCGCCACTACCTCGCGGATGACGTACATCGCTTCGGACTCCAGCTCTTTTAAATGACTTAAATAATATTGACTCATTTCCTTTTGTTTCTGGTTTTCAGTGGCCGGCTTACCGGGTCCCAAATTTCATTACTTAAAATTGATTCTGCCAAGGATATAACTTAAAAGTCTTTCCATCGATTGTTCTATGGAAAGCTGATGGGTTGGGATGTGAACATCCGGCTTCGCAGGTGCTTCATAAGGCGAATCTATCCCCGTAAAATTCTTTACTTCCCCTGCCCTTGCCTTTTTGTACAAGCCCTTTACATCACGCTGCTCGCACACTTCCAGCGGCGCATCGACAAATACTTCTATGAAATTGGCGGCGCCAACGATATTCTTTACTTGTTCACGATCAACCTGAAACGGCGATATGAAAGCCGAAAGCACGACTACGCCTGCATCCAAAAACAATTTGGAGACTTCCCCGATTCTGCGGATGTTCTCCACCCTTCCTTCATCGGTAAAAGTCAGGTCTTTGTTCAAACCAAACCGGATGTTGTCGCCGTCGAGCAAATAGGTTTTGAATCCTTTGGCGTGCAGCTCGGCTTCGAGCTGAACGGCTAACGTAGACTTGCCTGAGCCTGAAAGACCTGTAAACCAAATTAACGTAGCATGCTGATTCAACAGCTTCTCGCGTTGCGCCAGGCTTACCTTTGTCTTGATTGGATAAATGTTTTCGGCCACTTTAGAACAAATTATAGTAGAAGGAAATAAAGCCTATACAGATGACCGCATAGAGTACTGTCAGCGGCGTACCTACGCGAATAAAATCACGGAAGGAATATCCGCCGGGTCCATATACCATCAAGTTACACTGATAACCAATCGGCGTCATAAAATCGCCCGATGCGGCAAAGGCAATAGCGGCAAAGAACGGCGTCGGCGACAAGCTCATCTGCGATGCAATGGACATGGCTATCGGGAACACAATGGCCACGGCCGCTGCGTTTGTGATCAGCGCCGTTAAAAATATTGTAACGAGGAACAACGCCGACAAAACGGCGATCGGTCCTCCTGCTGTGCCAGAAGAGATTAGCACCTTCGCCAACAAGTCAGCAGCGCCCGATTTTTCCAGCGCAACACCTAGCGCTAATGAACACACCAATACCATGAGTAAACTCAGATCCAGTTCGCGCCTGATGTCCAAAAGACTTAATGCCCCAAGCACAACATGCCCTGCCAGGATGATGAGACAGATATTGAACAGCGGAAAAGTAATCGTTAAGTCTGGCGTAATGGAAATATGAGGATCAACTACACCCAATATCAATAACGCAAGGCTGACCACGCCGGCAATGCCCATCCACTTGTTCTTTGTTGATTTGATCCCTTTTGGAATAGAAAGGAAAAACAAGTCTTGTTCATGGTTAATGCCATTGTCGCGCTTTTCGCTGGCGAGCAAAAGGAGAAAGTCGCCGCCGGCGATTTGCATCTCTCCTACTTTTCCAGGCACGCGTTTACCATTCCGGTGAATCGCGATAATCGATGCTTTATATTTTTTGCGGAAATCTGATTCCTTGATGCGCATGCCGATCAACTCAGAGTTAGCAGGGATAACCGCTTCTACAAAATGGAAGTGTCCTTCCCTTTCCAGGTTGTCTTGCTTAGGCACTTTCAAACCATTGTTCTCCTTGATCAGGTTATAAATGGACTCAGTGTTTCCTGAGAAGAACAACGAATCGCTTGGTTGAAGTACTTCATCGGGAGAAACGGGTGAGATCACGTCAGTGCCACGAAGGATTTCCGCCAGGAAGACATCCTGAAGGTTGCGCAGGCCGGCGTCCTTCACGGTCTTTCCAATCAAGTTAGAATCGGAAGCCAGCTCAATTTCGACAATGTATTCCTTTACATTTTCGCGAAGCTCATCAATCTCGTTGGCATTCGAGGGAAGGAGCTTAAAACCCACAAAATAAATATAGATCCAGCCTCCAATGGTTACGAGAATCCCCAGGTAAAGAAAATCTTCAAACCGAAGCAACGGCAATTTATACTCGGCTATAAGTCCATTGAGCACCAGGTTAGTCGACGTGCCGATAACGGTGATCATGCCGCCCAGGATGGTGGCATAGGAAAGCGGAATCAGGAACTTGGATGCCGGGTTGCCCGTGCGCTTCGCCCAATCTTTTACGTAAGGGATCATGAAGGCTACAATCGGCGTGTTATTTAAGAAAGCTGAAAGCGATGAAACGGTCAACATCATGCGCAGCAAGAATGCTCGCGGTTTCAAGCGGGGGTTGAATAATTTAGCAAATAGCTCGGTGCCGTAGATTCCGCGAATACCCGCCGTGACAAGAACCAACAAAAAGATAACAATGATCTGTTGATTGGAAAGTCCCTTCAAAACCTCGGTCGGCGTGATGACACCCCCCAATAGGAGTGCGACCGTAGCGATGAAAAAGGTAAGCGCCGGATTGAATAATTCCTTGTATAAGGAAAATACCAGGAAAACTACGACGGCAATGGTATAAACCTGGTGGAAAGTTAAAGCCACTAAATCGGTAGAGTTTGAATACAAAGGTAAACCGATCGCCGGATTGTGCAAACAGAAGTTTGCGGTCCCCTGTTAATTTTATCGGTACTAACGAGTGTTAAATGGATTGGCCCGACGATCGAAACCGTGTGCGATCAACGTCTGTTCAGGTCCCAATAACCCTTGATCATCTTCAAGAAACTTTCCATCTCTTTCAGTGGAATCATGTTCGGGCCATCGCTCAACGCCTTATCCGGATTGGGATGCGATTCGATAAAGAATCCATCCACACCGGCCGCCGCAGCTGCGCGTGCAAGAAACGGCGCAAACTCACGCTGCCCTCCGGAAGATCCACCTTTTCCTCCTGGCTGTTGCACGGAATGGGTGACATCAAAAATCACCGGCGTGTATTGACGCATGATCGGAAGCGAGCGCATGTCTACCACCAGCGTGTGATAGCCGAAACTTGCTCCGCGTTCTGTCAAAAATACTTTATCGTTTCCTTCGCCTCTTACCTTGTCGACAGCATACTTCATATCCTCCGGCGCCATGAACTGACCCTTCTTGATCTTTACAGCCTTACCAGTTTGCGCTGCGGCTTTTAGCAAATCAGTCTGTCGACAAAGGAATGCAGGGATCTGCAATACATCTGCAACCGTCGCGACTTCCGCGCATTGATACGATTCGTGAACATCCGTTACAATGGGAACACCAAGATCTTTTTTTACCCTGGCCAGTATTTCCAATCCACCTTCTTTGCTCGGACCGCGATACGATCCTGACGACGTGCGATTAGCTTTATCGAAAGAAGACTTAAATACATATTCAATCCCCAACTGCTGACAAATCGCTTTTACCTGCGTTCCTGTTTCCATACAGATGTCATAGCTTTCCGCCGCGCAGGGACCAGAGAACAGCACCATGCGGTCTCCGCCTAACGTAATCTTGTCGGTAACTTTTACCGTATTGTTGAATTTGTCCATGATCAAACTTTTAGCATTTTTTCGAATTCACCACGCGCCGACAACACCAGGTCACCGACCTCGCGGAGCACACCCCGACCTCCCTTGGCGAAGGTGACCAAGTCAACTTTATCCTTCACGTAGTCAAAGGTATCCGCTGGACATACGCTGAGTCCGGCGAGCTTGAGCACGGCCAGGTCATTGATATCGTCGCCGATGAAAGCGACTTCTTTGGATTTCAGTTTGTAATGTTTCACCAGCTTTTCGAAAGTTGCGGCTTTGTCGAATATGCCTTGGTGGCAGAAGTCAATCTTCAACTCCGCACACCGTTTGTTGGTAGCGCCGGACTCCCGGCCGGAAATCGCGCCGGTAATAATGCCTGCTTTTTTCAGGAAGCTGATGATCTGGCCGTCCTTCACGTTGAAGTTCTTAATCTCACGGCCGGTGTCGTCGTAGATTATCTTTCCGTCGGAAAGCACACCGTCCACATCGAAGAAAATGGCTTTAATACCGGCGGCCTTCTTGACCTGCTCTTTCGTGTATCGGGCTAGGATCGATTTCAAAGGAGTATGTAAGTTTTATAGAACGTTTACGGCCGAAAATTAGGAAAAGCTTTCTACTTTAAAGCACTCAAACCTAAACTGATGAAAGTTGTTAAGTTCCTGCTTTCTCTATTAATCACCGTTACCCTGATTTACCTGCTCGACAACCGGTGGGTAGTCAACGGAAATCCAGTCCCGCCGCTGGGAAAGTTTCTGGATCCTTTCCATGGTTTCTGGCGGAACCTTGAAAGGAATCAAAACCGTGCGCCGCTGGATGAGTTCACCGTCCCCGGTCTCAAAGGTAAAGTTACCATCATCCTCGACAGCCTGGCCATCCCCCATTTGTTCGCAGAGAATGATGAGGACTTGTACTTCGCTCAGGGGTACGTCACCGCCATGCACCGTCTGTGGCAGATGGAACTTCAAACCCATGCAGCAGCAGGTCGCGTATCCGAAATCGTCGGACCAGTAGGTCTCAACAACGACCGATACATGCGGCGGCTCGGCATGGGGTTCGGCGCCGAACAAGCCCTGCAGCTCATGCAGTCCAATCCGACGGCGCGCATGATCGTCGAGCAGTACACCAATGGTATCAATGCCTACATCGCCACGTTGAACGATCAAAACCTTCCCTTCGAATACAAACTCCTCGACTACAAACCTGAGCGATGGACGCCGCTCAAGTGCGCGCTGGTGCTCATGAACATGAGCCGGCTTTTGAACATGGGTGATAAGGATATTGAAATGACCAATGCCCTTAAGCTCTTTGGCAAAGATGCCATCGCACTGCTTTATCCGGATCATGAAATGGAAGAAGATCCGGTAGTAGATAAACCCGGAGGATGGAATTTCGACCCGATAAAACTTGATACCGTGCCACTGGCCGTCCCCGATGAGTTGATTGCCCTCCACAAGATGCCGGGATCTGATCCCGACAATGGAAGTAATAACTGGGCGGTTGCCGGAAGTAAAACAAAAACGGGCTCACCAATTTTATGTGGCGACCCGCACCTCACCTTGTCGCTGCCATCTATCTGGTATGTACTTCAGATGAATGCCCCTGGCGTTAACACCATGGGCGCTTCGTTGCCCGGCGCGCCTGGTATCGTGATTGGATTTACTGACTCCGTGGCCTGGAGTATTACCAATGCGCAACGCGACCTGGTGGATTGGTTCAAGATAAAATACTTCGACGACAAGCGGGAGAAATATTTCCTCGACGATGGATGGGTTCACACCAGAAAAGTGGTCGAGCGGTTCGTAGTCCGCGGGCAACAGGATGTGTATGATACCATTGTTTATACGCACTGGGGTCCTGTGACGTATGACAGGAATTTTCATGGCGAAAACAACTTAAATGATTATTCATTCCGTTGGACAGCCCACCATGTTGGCGAGGAACTGATGACGTTGTACAAACTCAACCGCGCCCGCAATCACGCTGATTACATGGAAGCGCTTGATCACTTTGCTTCTCCCGGTCAGAATTTTGTGTTTGCATCCGTGTCCGGCGATGTGGCCATGCGCGTACAAGCAAAATACCCTGTTCGTCGGAAGAATGAGGGAAAGTTTGTGCTCGATGGTACGAAGTCCTCGGAAGGATGGCAGGCGTTTATACCTAACGCGCACAACGTGATGGACAAAAATCCCGCACGGGGATTTGTGAGCTCGGCCAACCAGTATCCGGCAGATTCATCATACCCCTATTACATAACCGCCCCCGAATATGAAACCTACCGAAACCGGCGCATCAACCAGGTGTTGCGCGAATCCGGCGACATCACGGTAGAGGACATGATGAAACTCCAGAACGACAACTACAACCTTAAAGCGGCGGAGAGCGTGCCGGTATTTTTGAGTTATCTCGATTCGACGTTGTTCAATGCTGAAGAAAGGGATGCTTATACGATTCTCAAATCGTGGAATTACTTTAACGATGTTGAGTCGATGGGCGCGTCTTATTATGAAGCATGGCTCAATAATCTGGAGCCCCTGGTATGGGATGAAATGGAAAGTGAAAAACTGGATCTCGCCCGTCCAACCATTTACAACACCATCAAGTTGATCAAGGAAAAACCGGATTTAATATTCTTTGATCTCCAGCAGACCGCTGAAAAGGAAACGGCAAAAGATATTGTACAAAAGGCATTCTCCCTGGCGGTGGAAGATATCGCGGATTGGAAAGCCGAGCATCCGAACACCGAACCCGGTTGGGCTGATTTCAAAGACAGTTACATCGGACACTTACTGCGCCTTCAACCGTTGAGTGTGCACGTTCGTGCTCCCGGAAATTCAGATATCGTTAACGCGTTATCCAAAACGCATGGTCCCTCGTGGAGAATGGTGGTGAGCCTGGAGAAAACCGGTCTGAAAGCGTGGGGTGTCTATCCTGGTGGACAATCCGGAAATCCTGGAAGTAGGTTTTACAGTAACCTCATCGATCGCTGGACGAAAGGTCAGTACTACCAATTCTCTTTTCTGCATAAACCCGAAGACCTGAAGTCTTCAACATCCTTAGTCTTTATTCCTGCTGAACAATGAAATTTGCCATTCAAACAATTGCTATATCGCTCACAGCCCTGATCCTGGAGTTGTTCCTTCCCTGGTATGGTATCGCGCTGGCCGCCTTTACTTTTGGTTACTCACTCAAGTCGAATGCAAACTTTCTCGCAGGATTCATCGGCATTACACTGACGTGGGGATTCCAGATCCTTCGCCTCGACCTCCAGGCTGCCACAGAGCTCACACAATCTGTTGCCAGTATTGTTGGATTGAAAGAAAAGTATCAGCTTATTGTGATCACGTTGCTATTGGGAGGACTCATTGGTGGCATGGCAGCCTTAACCGGATCCCTTCTGAATCAAGAACGGAAATACTCCCATTAACCGGCAGCGTTAAGTTTACACAAAAGGTCGTTAAAGACGAATCCAAGATTATGCTGGTAAAAGGAAAGCACTTCCGCACTATATGGATAAAGGAAAACGATCAGGCCACGATACAGATCATTGATCAAAGGCATCTTCCTCACAAGTTTATTATTGAGGACATCGGTTCAGTAGAGCAAATGGCTACCGCCATTAAAGATATGCACCTCCGCGGTGCCGGACTGATCGGTGCTGCTGCGGGCTTTGGAATTTACCTGGCCGCATTGGAAGCGAAGCAGTTGGGGTCATTTGAAGAGCATCTGATGTTGTCGGCAAAAAAAATAGTATCCACCAGGCCGACGGCTGTTAATCTTTCCTGGGCCGTAAACCGTCAACTGGCGGCGATGGAATCCGGAAAGGATATCGACAGCAAAATCGAAATCGCTTATCGAACGGCCCACAATATCGCGGATGAGGACGCGGAATATTGCCGGCGGATCGGCGAGCATGGATTGGATCTCATTCGGAAAATCCAGCAAAAGAAGAAGAACAAGAACGATGTAATCAACATCCTCACCCATTGCAATGCGGGCTGGCTGGCGTTTGTAGATTATGGAAGCGCGACCGCTCCCATCTATGCGGCGTTTGACAGCGGCGTCAATGTACACGTGTGGGTCGACGAAACACGTCCGCGTAACCAGGGTGCGAAACTAACCGCTTGGGAACTGGGTCAGCATGGTGTACCGCATACCGTCATCGCCGATAATTCCGGTGGACACCTGATGCAGCATGGTATGGTTGATATGGTGATCACGGGTACCGACCGAACAACTTTCACCGGAGATGTGTGCAATAAGATTGGCACTTATCTAAAAGCCTTGGCCGCCAGGGATAATAACGTTCCATTTTATGTGGCACTCCCCTCTTCGTCATTCGACTGGACCATCCGCGATGGTGTTAAGGAAATTCCCATCGAAGAACGCAACGCCGACGAAGTAAAATACATGGACGGACTTTGCGGCGATGACATTAAAGATGTGTTGCTTACACCGGCCAACAGCAACGCCGCCAACTACGGATTTGACGTTACCCCTGCGCGGCTCGTCACGGGATTGATTACAGAGCGTGGTGTTTGTGCCGCCAACGAAGAAAGTATTTTGCAGCTGTTTCATGAAAACAAAACGTTGGCAAATCAGAATAAGTAGTAAATATGTAGTGCCGCACCACTAACCAACGAACAAGACGTGAAAAGCTCCTGGAACGAAGATGAAGCAAGCAAACTGAATGGCGACGCACTGAAACTACGCGTTTATACTTCACGCCTGCTGGGCAAGGAAGAAGATCTCGTCCTCCACGGTGGTGGAAATACTTCTGTAAAAACAAAAGAGAAAAATATTTTTGGAGAGGAAGAAGACATCCTCTACGTAAAAGGAAGTGGATGGGATCTTGCCACCATTGAAGAAGCTGGATTTGCGCCGGTGAAGTTAAAGGTGCTGCTCCAGATGGCTGAACTCGAAACACTCAACGACCAGGAAATGGTGAAGTATCAGCGTATGGCCATGACCAATCCAGCCGCGCCCACACCCTCGGTGGAAGCTATTCTTCACGCCATCATACCTTTTCGATTTGTCGATCACACGCACGCCGACGCTGTCGTTACCATCAGCAATAGCAAAGAGGGCGAAAAAAGGTTAAAGGAGGTCTATCCGAATAAAGTCCTTATCGTCCCCTATGTCATGCCTGGTTTTGTGTTGGCGAGGCAAATCTATCAGCTGACAAAAAATCTGGACTGGAATACTACGGATGCCATTATTCTACAGCACCACGGTGTGTTTACTTTTCACAACGATCCCAAGGTGAGTTACGAACGAATGGTCGACATCGTTACCCAAGCAGAGGAGTATTTGAAAAACCATGGGCAGTTCGAATCGGCAACACCGAAAGCTAAAGCAACTGATCCCAGAGAACTCGCGCAACTCAGAAAATACGTATCGGATGTCCGCAGGAAACCGGTACTTGCCCAACTCGATGACACTTCGATAAGTGTTCAATTCAGTAACCATCCAACGTTGGAGAAGGTTGCCAACCAGGGTCCGCTTACACCCGATCACATCATCCGGACTAAACGGACGCCAGTGATATTGAATGGATCCCACCGAGACGCCATCAACCAATACGCACAGGAGTACGAAAATTATTTTCGTGAAAATGACACGGGCGGCCTCGTCTGTTTAGACAAAGCACCGCGGTGGGCGGTGTGGCCAAATCATGGCGTCGTCAATCTTGATGATAGTTTGAAGAACATTCAAATCATCAGAGACATCAGTCGGCATACGATGAAGGCGATTCTGCATGCACAAGCGCTTGATCAATGGACAGCGCTCAGTAAGACGGAGCTTTTCGAAATGGAATACTGGGTGCTGGAGCAAGAAAAGCTGAAGAAGGGCAGCAGTTCGAAACCGATGCAAGGAAGGATCGCGCTGGTGACTGGCGCGGCCAGCGGCATCGGTAAAGCCTGCGTTGAAAAGCTGGTGGCAGAAGGCGCTGTCGTCGCCGCGTTGGATATCAACCCCGCCATTACGACAATCTTCAAGAAAGAAGAAGTGCTTGGCCTGGTGTGCGATATCACCAATGAACAACAGGTAAAAGATGCCATCCAGAAAATGGTCTATCGATTCGGCGGCCTCGACATGTTGATCTCAAATGCAGGGATCTTTCCGAAGAGCATGACGATCGCAGAAATGGATCCGAATACCTGGAGCAGCAGCCTTGACCTCAATGTTACCAGTCACCAGAAACTGTTAACGCTGTGCATCCCCTATCTTGAAATCGGAATTGATCCTGCCGTTGTAATCGTTGGCTCAAAGAATGTAGGCGCTCCCGGCCCTGGCGCGGGCGCATACTCTGTTGCCAAAGCGGCGCTGACACAACTGGCACGCGTAGCAGCGATGGAGTTGGGTGAAAAAGGAATTCGTTTGAATGTACTTCATCCCAACGCCGTGTTTGATACGGGCATCTGGAGTGAACAAGTTTTAGCGACCCGCGCAAAGCACTATGGCTTGACGGTCGATCAGTACAAGCGCAACAATATTCTAAAAGTAGAAGTAACCTCCCGGGATGTTGCGGGGCTGGCCATCACGATGCTCGGTAGCGCTTTCTCAAAAACTACCGGGGCGCAAATTCCCATTGATGGGGGGAATGACAGGATTATCTAGATCGCTGCTTTTTACACCCTGCTGTAACATTTATGAGTCGTTGAACGTCGAGGGAATTGAGACTGATTGAGTACCCCAATCACCCATTGCCCATGAACTCAATTCTTGTTAGCCCTGACCAGAAATCACTTTTAAAGAAAGAGTTAATTATATTCACTATTCTCGCTGCCTTGATCTCGTGGCCTTTAATTCTTTTGGTGGTCGACGAAATAATGCACGGTTTTCCAACGGGAAACCGAAAAGCTCTTGAGGAATTATTCGGAAGCATAGTGCCGTTGTATGGCACGGGTCCGCTGATTTCTGCAGTCATCACCACGTGGGTATTTCGAAAATCGGAAGGACTCAAGGTACTACTTAAGAGAATAGTTGAATGGCGCGTGTCTGTCCGCTGGTACGTTTTGGCCGTTACCCTTCCTTTAATTCCGCAGTGGGCCGCGCTCGGAGTTTGGAAATTGCTCGGCCATGATGTTGAACTTCCTCCATTCTCGAACTTCTTCTTTAGCTGGATTCAGATTGCTTTGTTTAGTGCAGCCTACTACGTAACCGAAGAACTTGGGTGGCGAGGTTTCATGCTTCCGAGGTTTTTGTCGATTCATAAATGGATTCCTGCTTCATTAATCACTGGTTTAATCTGGAGCGTTTGGCATTACCCGTTGTGGATAGCATCGACTTGGGCAACTACCGGGTCAATAAAAGAAGCGATGCTCATGGTTATCGCTTCAAGCGTGTTCGCTACCGGAATCTCGGTGTTTGTCACGCGGATATTTATCAATACAAAAGGGAGCGTATTGTTTGCCATGATCCTTCACGGATCCAGCCAGGCGAATTTGACCAAGATGTATGCTGCTGCTGGTGATACTGCGTTGATGTCATCAGGTTTTATCATGACACAGGCCACAGTTATGCTAATCGCGGTAGGATTGTTTTTGCTGTTCGCCAAGACTGACGACCCCAAAATTCTGATGAAATCGACCGGTTTATAACAAAAAAAGCCTGCATCTCTGCAGGCTTTTTGTCGGGGTGGCCATCCCGATAGCTATCGGGAGAACTGACGATCTTGGCGCCTAAGCGCCACGCGATACGATGATCCCTATGTCAGCCAAGAATCGCTCTGCACCTCGTGATTTAATTTTTTTTTCGAGTCTGACCGCTTCCGAGCGACTACTCACTTCGAGCTTCCATACCAACTGCCATGGGATACCTGACCTGAGTGATTTGGTTTCACCCGAATTATGTTCAAAAAGACGATTGTCAAGTTCCTGCGTTTGTCCAGTGTAGAATCGACTAGCCGCTTTGCTAAAGAGAAATGTAAACTTGATAGCTCATAACGAAAAAGCCCCTGCTAGGCAGGGGCTTTTGTCGGGGTGGCCAGATTCGAACTGACGATCTCTTGGTCCCAAACCAAGCGCGATACCGGGCTACGCTACACCCCGAACAATATTTTAGCAAGATTCGTATCGACGATCTTGGCGCCTAAGCGCCACGCGATACCGGGCTACGCTACACCCCGAACTTCTAAAGGAGCGCAAAGATACATTTAATCTTTGTACGTCCTAACGCTGGAATTCTAAAATTCTGGATTCCAATGTTTGTGATCCGACAGGGACTCGAACCCCGAACCGTCAGCTTAGAAGGCTGATGCTCTATCCAGTTGAGCTATCGGACCAATAAAATCCTTATTCCGAATGACTTCGATACATTCCCAGCAACATCTTCGAGACCTTTTCATATCGGTCATAAAGGTCTTGTGCCTGCGCTAACGGAATGGCCCCCAATTCACCAAGAACTTGCAAAATCGCCACACTTTCAAACACGGCGCTTCTCGCAATCGTGATGTAGTGCTTCTTATCTGCCGTAGTCATCCGCCCTGTTCCCTCAGCAAGATTGAGAAGAATATCCATGCACGCCTTCTTCCACTGCTCCTTGATGTAGGGATCAAGTTTTTCGTTGGAATAGATGATTTTTAGGGAATCAGTGACCAGGGTTTTGGCTATCTGGTACACCTCCAATTTTTCAAAATCAAACATGGCTATGCATTAGTTTCCCGATAGCTATCGGGACAACCACAACAGCTTGCGGAGAGAGAGGGATTTGAACCCTCGGTACCGGTTGCCCAGTACGGCAGTTTAGCAAACTGCTGGTTTAAGCCACTCACCCATCTCTCCTGGCTAAAAATCCTCGTTTCTGGTTAGGAAACGAGCCTTTCCAAAAAAAGGAAGTGCAAATATAAAGGTTGGGCGTAAACTATCGCAACGTGCGTCGCACTTTTTGGATTGTCGATTGAATGGCGGCGCTACTTCCCATTAATCCACTTTTCCAACTGCGGAAAAACATCGGGGCCCCAGATTTCGGGAGCGATGATGAAGGAATGGCCGTCCATGGCCGTCGTTCCTCTCGGCGGATAAATCTTCACTTGACAAGGTTTACCGAGCTTCTTCATTTCTTCTGAAAGCACAATACTTGGCTTGGTGCTGAAATCATTTTCAGCCTGAATAAAATAGACCGGGATGTTAACATTGGCAATTCCCTTTTGCATCCAGGCCGCGACCTCCGGTGACTTCTCCCACATCATGGCCCCGCCAGCGAAATTCAGCGCGGCTTTGAGTCCGCTGGGCTGCGCAGCCATTAACATGGTTTGGATACCGCCAAAAGAAATACCGGCTACAACAATTTTTTTCTGATCAACAAAAGATTGTTCTTTCAAAAATGCAAGCGCCGAAAGTTGATCTTGCAGCTGCGTCGTCTCGTGGAGTTTCATGGTCAACGTAAATCTCGCTGGCGGTCCGCCCGCCTGGCTAACACTGTCTAACTGCTCGACAATGTATTTCCCTTGCCCAACCGAAAGACCCTGACCTCTCCTGAAAGGTGCAAAGAAAACGTAGCCGTGCTCCAGAAAAGGAGCCGCCACCTGCGACAAATATCTCTCCGGGTTTTTCTCACTCCCGTGATTAAATAAGACCGCTGGAAATGAACCTTGACCCGCCGGCCTCCATAGCAGTCCCTTCAATTTCAAACTCCCGCTGTTGAACGTGACCGTATCCGGCGTAGGCATCTGACTGAATCCAGCAAGGGAAAAACTCATCCCCAGAGATAGCGCAATGAGCAGCTTGGTAACAACTCTTTTATTCATAACGACATTGGTTAAAATTCAACAATTACTCTTGTCCACGCCTTCACTTTTTTATCTCCGCATTGAGCGGCTATCCACGGCAACGGACTTTCCCTGGTCAGCTTTAAAGCCTCAGCATCAAAGGGAGCTCCAATCCCCTTGGTGACTTTAAAATCACTCCGCGACCCGTTTTCATTCACGATAAAACTAACGTAGACTTTCTTTTTCCGCGACATCTTCTTTGACTTCAGCTTCTCATCCATGTGACTTCCGATCCAGTCATAGTAAGCGGTCAAACCATCCTTGGGACGCGGATCGGTTTCAGACACCTTCATCGCGGAATCTGCATCACTGGTATGGACCTTTTTGTTGCTCGTACATGGAACAACCTTTTGAGCCCTAGTAGCAAACGGGGTTGTACAGAAAAGGAATGTCAGTATAAAAAGAAACTTGGTCATCGGAATATTTCTACCGAACGGCGTTGCGTTAAAGTGATTTCTTATACTCGATCAATGGCAAAGCCCACGGAACGCCAAGGTCTTCTTCCCATTCATCATAAAGTCCTGCACCAATGTCGGGATTGATCCGAATATTTTGGATTGGATCATCCTCGCTGGCCAACCTTTGCACGCCATCATCGCCATTCACGACGAAGTATAATTTGTAAGTCGGGCCGATACCCACGGAGCCGGCTTCAACCTTTAAATAAATTTGCTTGTGCCGGTCGGCCTCAACGGTTGATTTCAAGTTGATCGTCTTGTTGCTGGCAAGCTTCAGTCCGGTGTCGTCAATGGTATAGGGTGTTCCACTCCTGTCCTTTACCGAAACGACCACGTCGCCCTGGTCATCGAGACCAATGGTAAGCGTACGAATCCCGTCTACCCAATCTCCAAGCCACAAGGCTGGCAAAGATTTCACAGGAAATTATTTTGCGCGATCAATCTTCGCTCTCACCTTTTGCGTGCCGCCTACTTCAACAACCGAATTTCCGTAAACGCGGATCGTTGACTTGATGAAGTCTTCTTCATTCGCTTTATAAATATTGTCTACGTACTTCTGCGGATTGCGGTCGATGTAGGGGAACCAGGTGCTGTGTATCTGGATCATCACGCGATGACCCTTCTTAAAAGTGTGCAATATATCCTGGAGGGGAAAGCTCACCGGCGTAGGTTCGTTCGGTTTGAATGGCTCAGGGTTTTCAAAACTTTTCCTGAACCGGCCGCGGAACACTTCGCTGCGCACCAACTGCTGGTATCCACCCATGACAATGTTCTTCGGGTTCTTATCGTAGTCGGGATGATCGAGCGGATACACGTCGATAAGCTTAACAATAAAATCGGCATCGGTGCCCGTCATCGAAACGTTGAGCTTCGCCATGATTTCACCAGCGACCGTTACATCTTCTGTCAGTATTTCCGTTTCAAACGTCAGCACATCAGGTCTGCGCGATGCGTCGCGCTGGTCGTCACTCATAAACCGGCGAGGCGTAAATGTCAGTCGCTCAGTCTGCGATGTATAAGGGACAGGTTTTGCCGGATCGCTGACGTACTCGAAGACGGCTTGTTCGTTAAGCGGTTTGTTGATCGACAGTTTTCCGCCCTCGCCAAAATATAAACGCAGTGGCGCCACATCATTGGGCGGCCACACATTGAATTTCTGCCAGGCCTTCTTTCCTGTGTCAAACAAGTATGCTTCGGGTAAATCGGCCGCACCTTCGCCTTTGAGGTGATAGGCGAAAAACTTCCTTTCAATTTCACGCTGGAAGAAAGTGGAAATGCTGTCGCCAAAGTAAATGTGGTTGTGGTAGTACTGACCCGTTTCGCGCGCCCAGTCGCCATGGCCCCACGGACCCATAACCAGGACATTGTAAGCTGAAGGACTGGTTTGTTCAATGGTCTTGTAAATGTTCAACGGGCCGTACAAGTCTTCTGCGTCGAACCATCCGCCAACCGTCATCACGGCGTGCTTCACTCCTTTTAAGTGCGGCAACAAATTCCTTTTCTGCCAGAACTCATCGTAGTTTGGATGGTCGATGATCTGCTTCCAGAAGAAATTGTCGTGATGATATTTTTCAGTGATATTCTTGAGCGGACCTTGTTGCAGGTGAAAGTCATATCCATCGGGAATCTTCTGACCATAGAAGCGCATCAGTTCGTCTTCATACCAGTCTTCTTTGGTCTGGCCTTCCTTCTGATATCCAAACACAGCAAAGGCCGCGGTGTAGCTCTGCAAGTACGCACCCTGGTGGTGAAAGTCGTCGAAGAAGAAATCTGAGATCGGAGCCTGCGGCGAAGATGCTTTCAACGCCGGGTGTGCATCAGGAATGGCCGCAGCGGTATAGAAACCGGGATATGAAATTCCGTACATCCCCACTTTCCCGTTATTACCCTTGATGTTCTTTACCATCCAGTCGATGGCATCGTAGGTGTCGGAGCTCTCGTCGATTGATTTCTTGTCTTTTACATTGTTACCGGGAATATTCGGCGTCATGTTATCAAAAGTACCTTCGCTCATGTATCGCCCCCGAACATCCTGAAACGCCAGAATGTATTTGTCCCGCACCAACGTCACTGAAGGATGCGAAAATGTTTTCCAGTCTCCATAGGTGGAGGCATTGTAGCACGTCCGGTTTAACAAAATGGGGTACGTCTTGCTCTTGTCCTTTGGAACATAAAAAATAGTGAAGAGCTTCACGCCATCTCTCATGGGAATCAAGTGCTCGACTTTATCATAGTTTTGGCGCATGTAAACAGAATCAGACTTAATGTTTTGTGCCTGACCGGCGAACGCGATGCAAACCAGGAATGCTAATAGGGGTCTCATGGAATTCAGTGATTTAACTTAGTTGTGTTGAATGAGTTGTTCGATTCTAAATTAGGCAAAGCGATCCCGACGGCAAAAGGAGAAAGGCAAGCTTTTTTCTTATTCAATGAAGACTACTATCAGCCACGGTACTCCAATAGGGCCAGCGGCAGATTCCTATTGTGTACGGGCAATTCCAACGTGTTCGGTGTGGTGTAGTTTTCTATCCATTCAAATCCAAATCCCTGATAATAGGCGATGATTTTCGCGTTGTCGGCCCAGGTATCCATCCGGATTTTCGCGATTCCCCTCTCCTTGCCATGCTGGATGGCCCATTCCAGGATCACACCAAAAGATCGCTGGCCTTTGAACTCCGGATTGACGACGATGCGATGAAGGTACAATGAATCTCCTGTTTCGCGGTGCCGCCAAATAATCTTGTCGCTGTAACACACGCTGAAAACGATTACGATTTTATCTCCCGAGACTATCTTGTAGTGATTCTTGCTTTCAATGTCGCGGATCACGGCCGACCGGTCATAATTTCTCCAGCTGTTGTAGCCACGCTCTTCCTGATATCGAATCGAAGACTCGAATAATCGAAAGACTTCGTCCAGGTCGGTCATCAACGTGTTTCTAACTTCAGCCATTATGTTTCATCCTCCCGGGCCGGGCTGGCACTCACAAAAAACTTTCTAACATCGACGATAATCAGAATTAACATCCCCAGCTGCCAGACGATCACCAGTGCCAGGTTAACAGGTTCCAACACTCCACCTGCGATCTTGAGCATGTACAGGGTCACGATGAATATTACTACCTCGAAGAACAATCCGAACACATTAAAAAATCTGGCATTTATGAATTGGTTGCTTGTTATCTCCTGGATAGCCATCAACACGCAGTACAACACAAACGTCCCCACAACGAAAATCGTCAGACCCTGAATCAACAGCCTGCCTTGCTCTGAGCCGCTTACTATGGTATCCCGCAACAGAAAGTTCGTCACGATGGTGATGGCCCACAAAATTCTCAGGTAGGGTACAAATTTCATAGCCCTTTCATTTACAGTAACAAATTAAAGCCTTCCACGAATTACCGCTATGTCGCAGCCCATCACTTCTTTTAAATCACTTAAAAACTTCGGCGTTAAGTTCGGCCAATTCCAGAATTCCAAACCGAGGTCACCAAACCCCCAGAATGGGCGGAAGATGTAATCAACGATCGACGCTTCCTTCCGGCATTCGCCACATTGTAGGTTGTCTGCTTGCCGCTTGTCCCATCGCTCGATGGCATCAGCCCAGTCGGCTTCTGTATTGTCGGCGCCGCAGTGTGGACACGCAATCTCATCGATTTGTCCACCACCCGCGGGAAATACCTGTCGCTCGGTAATAACCGCCAGCCCGTTGGTGCGGAGTTTAAGGAGTCCAAAATCTTCGCCGTCGATAATATCCAGATATTTTGGTCCTGGTGGATATCCGAGTAATGAACCATGAACGCATTCAGAAACCCTCCCCGAGATTAATTCCTTCTCAATCATCCAACCAACAACTCTTTGAGAAACTTCTTTTGCATCGACGTGGTTTGGTCGTGCTGGCACTATGGTTATATATGAATCGCTCATTCTTGAATTGTGCGCAACGACGCTTCTAACCCTGATCCGGTCTCTTCAACGCCAGGATGACTGAAATAAAACCACCCACTGAAAAAATCAAACCCGATATCAAGCACACCGTTGAAGCGGGGTGTCCCAGCTTCGTAGACCAGGAGTATCCACATAAAACCAAACCGCCTACCAGGGCGCCAACTGAGATGAGGATGTGCTGTTTTTTCGTCATGTTTTTAAGGCATGTTGCAAACTAAGTTATAAAACAATCCCCATGGCACATCACTTAACATATACTTTGTCGGCCCTCAGGTCGTACAGTACCTCGATTGGATCACTGTCCAGCGGAAGAAAATGCATTTCGAATTTAGTGGCGACCGTTTTGAATTCGAAGTCCGACACCTTCCCTTTGGAAACCAAACAAACATATCCTTTACATTTTTCGGCCTCGGAGCATGCAACGATTTCTTTAAGTGCAACGGAGTACACGCCTGGTGCCATAGCGCTTCGGCAATGAGACGATAGCGTGTCGCGCTTATTTTGCGTTACCAACATACCCGCTTCGCCAAGCGTACCCAGGATCTTTTTGGTTGGTGAGCTGCCCTTGATTCGAAATCTCACTTTTGGGTCAATGCCTTTTTTGTCTGCAATTACATTAAAACCATCACAGCATTCATTGTAAACAAATCTGTACTTCATCGGTTTCCTGATGCTGCAAATCAACGTATCCCATTTCGCACCGCGATGATGTCTGTAAAATACGGTATCGATCGAGTTTGGTTCTGGACTAATTTTCACGGGTTTCGAACCAAAACTCAAGACCTTTCCCTGGATTCTCCACTCCATCTCCTTAACCTCATTCAACAGGTCCTTCCTTTGACCAACACGAGCCCAGAGGTCGGTGGTGTCTGCCATAAACACAGCAGACTGGCCGAACACGATCGATGGTAGAGCAATGAGCAGAAAAGTTATGTATCGCATGAAACGTGAACGTTGCTCAGTTTACCAAACCCTTAACCAATATTTCGAGGGTGGAGTACTTGCCTCTCACAATGCTAATCTCCTGAACGGTCTTGTTGCGTTCGAGGTAGTCTTTATAGAGTTCAATCCACCAGGCGGGAAAGAGCAAGTACTGCCATAACTTGATTTGGGTGCGCGTGTAATTGATTTCCGGCAGCTCGGTCAAATAAGCCTTGACCTCATTCGAGTCGACATTCTTACTGATGTAATCCTTTAATTCCATTGAATACCTGGCGAACGACTCAATGGCCTCATCTGAATTTTCGCCGCCAATAACCTTGTCTGCCTGTGCCTGGATGTCTTTGATTTGTCGGAGCAGCAGCCTGAGCCCTTTTTCTTGATCCATAAAATTTATAAAACGGTTACAAATTGTCTTTTATCGTTGCTGCGCGATTTCGTTGAATAGATTCGAGCAAAACCAATCCAAAACCAACCATCACTGAAACATCGGCCATGTTGAAAACTCCGGTTTGAAATATTCCAAAGTTGAGGTGCACGAAATCCGTCACTGATCCATACACCAACCGGTCGTAGATATTCCCGAGGCCACCGCCAACGACGAAACATATTCCCAATACCGACATCCGGCTCAGATTTGCATGGGTGAACAGAAATACCAGTGCAAGAATCAACACAGTCAAAGGGAATATCGTGAGCAATAATGTCTTTAAAGGTTCTGGCAAATTCTGCCCAACACTCAGGAACGCTCCCGTGTTTTCAATATTTGTCAATATGAAATGGCCTGGGATGATGCTAATGTTTGCATCCTCGGCTATCGTCTGACGAACGATGTGCTTGGATATCTGGTCGCATCCGACATTACAGCTCAACAGCGCCAGGATGAAGATGGTCCGCAAGGTTTTTTTCCAGGTTATTCTCATTCGCATTTAGTTTGGCCGTGATGACTGCTTCACGATTGTTCGAGTAGTGACTAATTTAGGAAAACAATCCAATTTGACAAGGCTCGCCGGCGATACTACTTCAATAATTTTTCATTCATCTCACGCTTCCTTTGTTCAGGCGACAGTGACGCCATCAGCACAACAAATTTTGCGAGCTTGGTTTCGTCTATCTTAACCTGGCCCAGTGCAATGTTCAGTTCTTGCGCACCGATTTCCTTACTCAATTGCTTTTGAAACTCGCCCTTCTTGATAGCCGGTACATACTTTTCATCAACAATGAGACAGATGAACTTTTGCCGGTGAATATCCAGAATGTAAGCTCCTCTTATTACTTCCCAATTGATAAAATCCTTGTAAGCCATCCGATCAAAAATGCCGACTTCATTGATGATGATTTGAGGTCTCCTGTCCAGCAGGTTGACCACCCCGACCGGGTATCCCATTCCAAAGAAGCAGATATTCAACCACGCTGCCCATTTGGGCGCATCGTCGGTACTCAGCATGAAAATTCCAATCAACACAAATATGGAGCAGAGGAGCATGAGTCTGATTGCTCTCCAGGGAGATTTGTATAGCTTGATATCCATTGATTTATTCTTTTTTTCGCGAATGCATTCTCCGTTTTCCTCTGTGTCTCTGTGCCTCCGTGGTGAAAAGAAAATACTCCAACTCTTTTTTTCACCACAGAGACACGGAGGCACAGAGGGCACAGAGGAACACAAGTGCTTAAGATCAAGAGTTTTTTGAGACCCTTGACATATCTATCCAAAAATACTGATTCGTCGTTCGGTCTTCGACGCCCACTTTTAAGAAGTCGCTGAACTCTTTTAGACCGACCAACAATTCTTTCTTGCTGGTGTTTGTGAGCAGGTCAAGTGTGTCGTTGTCCAGGAGCAGGGTGCCAGTGTAATCTCTCCAATTGAGTTGACGCGATTGGATCCGGGTATTCAAGGTTTGAGCATAATCACCGCGCGTGATGACGATACGATCCAGCGACCTGAACGTCTTTGAATCTTTGTTTAACGAAAGACCCAGAAAGAAAAGGTAATCGTTATACTTCTTGTCTTTTAGATCTATCTCCGTCACGTACTTCGTCGTCAGTATGATGACGCCGAGCAGGACCGCTATCGTTCCCCAAACGTATAGACCGAACCCGGCCAGGGACAATCCTCCTGCGAAAAACACCGGGGAGAAAAATTTAATCCAAATAGAGAAATAAGGAACTGTGATTCGCTTTGTCATTCGTAATAATAATTATAACCAATGCTTGGCCTATTCTTCCAATTATCGATGAAATGCACTTCATTCTTCGTGGTCCTTTGTGTCCTGGTGCCTTGGTGGCAGAAAAAGATTACACCGGGCTTTTGTTGCCACTAAGACACGAAGGCACAAAGGTTCACCATAAGCTTTTTTCTTTGAAAGTTGATTCTCGTCTTTTGATCATAATGGCTCTTTCATTCTCCACCATTAAGCCGGGAGGCATGAATATGGGCGATCTTCCAGCCCTCCCTCCTTCTTATCATCACCACTGTTCTCCGCCCCAAACTCTTCAAACCATCGCCCAACTGAAAGGTGACGACCGCGGTCTGTCCATAGATCTGAATATTAATGTCCCTGGGGGTAATGTCCAATGTTGTCGTGTCATTCGGATCGTTGAATTCGGAAAATATTTTTAACCAGGTAGCTTCTATCTCCTTTCTTCCTCGAATCCGCTTCGCGTTTTCCCATTGTGGATGGAACATGGTGGCGTCGTCGTCGAACGCAGCGCGAAAGGTTGGCCAATCGAAATTGTTAAAGGCGGTGATGAATGTGGACACTGCCTCGGCGACAGCGACCGAGTCAGAAAGAGGATCGTGTGATGACGTGATCACGTCATTGATAACGTTAAATTTTTCATCAACGGCGCTCTTGATCGTGCCAATCCAAAATCCAAGTCCGACGGAGAGGATGGCTACCAGGAATATGAGAAGCTTTCTATTCATTCGTTCGAAAATTTATCGTTGCTTTTTCAAGCGATAGCCAAAGGTAGTACCAACGCCAAAGCTTAATTCGGTGAACGTGTCAAGTTTGTAATATTTCACATAGACATCCAAATGCCTGCTCTCCCTCCTGATCTCTCCAAAAATTTCTTGCTTGTCTTTGTAGATCGCGACTTTGCCGAAAATTTCAAGGCGGAGTTTCCCGCCTACCCACGTCGACATTCCGAGCAGCGCACCATCAAAGTTCGTGGATGTACCGGATTCACCGGGCGTGTAGTTTAAGTGACTATAGCCTGTGATAAATCGTAACCGGTGAAAATTAAAATTTGTTTCGAATGAGTTTCCTACGGCGTCGAAGTCATTTCCGAAAGCTATTTTTCGATAGAACCATCCCGCATCCATATCAAAGTTGCAAGTAAAAATAAAGTGCAACAGCTTTACATCGGCATTCAGATAAGTATTGTCGTCCAGGTTTGTTTGGTAGGTCAAACTACTGGTAAACGTACCTTTCCGCAGAAAAAACGGCGGGAAAGCGATTTCGAGCTGGCCACCCAGCGGGGTGTTCACAACACCTGAAACCAGGTTAAGTCCGATTCGCTGCAGGTCAAACCAATCTCTTACGCAATCCAATTTCATTGTTACATTCACGAGACTGCGACCTTTCACTGGTTCTTCCTTCCATAGATAACCGATAAATGTGAAGATCAGCGTGTCAGCCGGGTCGTTCACCGTAATCACGTACTTTCCATTTAGGTCAGTCGCTGTTCCGTTGGTAGTACCTTTCACCACAATGTTAATCCCAGGCAACGGCTGTTTGTCATCGCTCGATATCACAGTACCCGTGACGGTCATCTGCCCAAATGCGGATAAAGACAGGAAGAAAAATACAACGAAGAGTTGCACGCGACCTTGTAGAATGGTGGTATGGACGTCAATTCTCATTTCAATACATTTGAATAAGGTCTGGCCTCGAGTTTCCCACGGTTGAAACCGTGGGCTGGATAAAAATGTTTGTTGCGATGTGCTGTTCTCATTTTTCGGTCTCAACAATTTAAAATGGTCTTCCCCTTATGGATCGTATCAACTGCTTCTGACCAAGGAGCTTGTCGCCCCTGTAAGTCCGTACGACATTCTCCCGGCAATTGATGTAGACACTGTCTCCTTTGCGGTATGTCCAGGCGCTGTCAATATTAAGCTCAACAATTTCATTCGGGTGATATAAGAAGAGGTCCAACATTCCATTGTATTGGAGGTCTTCTCTTAATCTTTCTTCCTTACCAAAATCGATTTCGCCCTTGATGTTCCCGATCAAAAGGTTACTGGGCCAAATCACAGTGTCCACCTTTCCGGAAAACTCAAAACCTAGTTCTTTCACGTACCATTCCCGTTCATTTCGAACACCATTCACATGTGCACGAAAACCGCGGATCGTCAACAACACGAGAGCCGCAATCAATAAGATGATGACGATTCGTTTCTTCATTCTTGGCTGTGCCGTTTCTTCCACTTCTCGTATTTCGCCTTCAACATCGTCACGGCATTTTGCTTCCCTTTGCCCTGTCCGAAAATCTGCAAGTTCAGGTAGGGTTTTTTATCCGTCGGTTTCGCTACCATAAGAAACGCGCTGGTGGCCCGCTGATCGCCACAACGGTTGTCACCGCCTGCCGTCGAACCGGCATCCAACGCTGCCATTAATATTTCTGCAATAGGCCACGAACCTTCCTTCCCTTTTTTCACAACGTCCATCACTGCTTGTAGCACATTGTCGCCTGCCAGTGTATTGCCTTGTACGGAAACTCCGTAGCCTGTCAGTCCGCCATTGAATGCTTTTGTGAGCTGGCCGGTGTATACTTGTGGCTGACCTAGGTATTTGATCGTGACAATAGCGTATTGTTGCCGCTCAGGATCAAAAATAGGATTTCGCAATGCGTCAATAATTTGTTGTGGTGAAGCTTCGGCAAGAATCATTTGCACGCCCTTTTTCCGCGCATCGTTATTACTCATAGCCTGAACGATGATCGCTCCGACATTTGGAATGATCTCACCAATGCCGTAGCAATTGTAGGTGCAGGACGCTCCTGCGATTCCGATCTCTTTTGTTGTTGGATCAATGATGATGATCGACCAAGTGGCGAATGCGTGGGCGTTCGCACAGAGCACGACAGCCGCTGCCGCCAGGTATTTTATAACGATCGATCTCCCAGGCGTCATCAGCTCACCAATCTAAAAATTCCTTAACCTTTGGATTGCTTAGGAACTTCACGCAAAACAGCAAGGAACCCACAATTTCCGCCACGCCACCCAGCACCAGCATCAAGTCCGCCCACTGCAAGTGAAGTATTTTAAAGAGCGAGCCAACCACCTGGAGGCTTAGGCCGAGGATAATGAGAATAATCGTATGTCGTGTTTTCATGTGTTTAGGTTATTGATTTCAGTTCTTGCATTTCTTGGCAAGCAATTCGTTTACTTCGCTGCCATACTGCTGTTCATATCCAAGTTCCACGGCTTCATTCAAGTCTTTGCAGGCGTCCGAATTCATTTTTTTCTCAAACAAGATTAGCGCCCGGATTTTGTACGCGTAAGAATTAGAAGGCATCATTTTCAATGATTGATTGATGTCATTCATCGCCCCTTCGAGGTCGCCCGTTTTAAGTTTGCTAAAACTGCGGTTGCTAAATGCAAGTGGTTCAGTGGGGTCGAGTGAAATGGCCTTATCAAAATACTCAATAGCTTTTTTATGCTGGTCAAGTCCCTGATAGCTAAAACCAAGGTTGACGTAGCCGATGGCATAATTTGGATTTACCGAAATGACCTTTTCAAGATATTTAAAAGAATCGGCCTGCTTACCCACATGCGAACAGACCATCGCCAGGTTATTCAGCACGTCTATATTTTTTGGATCCAGTTCTGATGCCAGCATCAAATCGGCATAAGCTCCCTCGAAGTCGCGGATACGAGCCTTGGTTCCGCCACGATTCATCAGTAAATGCGCACGCATTTCTTTGTCATCCGTACGCGTCAGATTGTAGGCCTTTGTAAAGTCTTCAATAGCCTCCTTGTAAAGTCTAAACGCTTCCAACAGCGTTCCGCGCGAGTCATAAAGGTCAGCCGAATCAGGCATCAGGGTTATCGCTTTGGTAAGTGTCTGCATCACGCCTTCGTAATCTTGCTGCGCCAGCTGGAAACCTGCCTTCTGCTGGTAGTATGATGATCTTGGTGGATTTGACACAATCACCTCATCGATGAGCACAATGGCTTCTTTAAAATTTCCAGCTTCAGCCATCGCCCGGGCTTGATCCAGCTTGCTTTGGGCAACCCCAGTGGTTGACAATCCTATCAAGGCAATCCACAATAAAATTCTAGTCATATTTTTTCAGTTACAAGGATTCACTCGGGGGGTCTTTCAAATCTTAACCAGGTATTTGCTTCTGATCAATTCAAATTGCCGGCAACGCTATGGGTGCAGTTCTAAAGATAATGTTTTTCAGTACACCGGTCCAGTCGACTGAAAGCTTACTACTTCAACTGGACATGGATGTGATCGTCGTGCCTTACCGCTATACAACCGTGCAACCGGACTTTGACACTGGTTAGCCCCAACCGGGTTTTCAAATGGGGCTCGATCAAAATCTTACCGATGGACTGATCCGTAGCAAAAAAGTTAACCAGGTCCTTTGTTCGTCGCGGATCGAATGTATACTTCATTTTATTTCCCTGCGGTATCGCGCGCGACATGAAACTGTATTGCCAGTAACCTTGCCGTGCGCATTCCGCAGGCCGGTCAAACTCGCCTGGCAAAGGTCCCTCGGAAACTCCATATCCCAGCCACGATGGCACCCGATCGGTAGCCTCGCTTGTTCCGGCATCGCGATAAAAAAAGGAAACGTCCAGCTTCTTACCATCGCTGTGACTGAGGTGCGGAGCCAGCGAAAATCCATTGAAAAATGGAAAGTTTGCCTCCAGGTAGTTCAGGGTTGTGCCCGGGTATTTTTTACTCAATTTCGCCGCCACGTCGAAGGTGGCGCGCCTTAACTCAGGGCGCACATAATTTCGGTTCAAGATGACCGTCAGCATGTTTGTTGGGCGTACATGGTTGGTGGTTGTCAACGGCATGGCCACTCTTCCAAATAGCTTCGCGATCGGCGGTACAATCACAAACACGGAAAATAAATACAGTGCTGTGAAGGCGAGAACTTTCGCGGCTAAGGCATAACGTGTCCCTACTCTTTTGTCGATAACGATAAAAGCTAAAATGGAAATCAGGAAGACGATCCCTCCAATTTGTGTCGTGATGGTAAGCACGCAAACCAGAACAACTGCACCCAGGGCCTTTAGAAATCGTGTCATCTGATTTTTGTGTCGCTCACAAGCAAACGACGAGCGTCGGCGTTGTAGTATGTGAGCCTGTTGAGTTCGTTCACCAGAATTTCCAAAAAGGTTTCTCTTCGCTGTCGGCCAGCAGGTCGACCACCCGGCCGCCTCCCCAGTCCTCATCGTCGGGTACTTTCTTCCAATCTATGTTTTCAATCTTTATTCGTTCTTTAACGTTGCCAGGCCAGCTAACCTGGAAGTTGTGCTGCTTTAATTTGTCCACAACTTTTCTCGCAACTTTTAAGGTGTCCTTATCATCCTGCGTGGGTGTGTCGAAGCCGAGATAAAGGTTTCGCTGCTCCGGGTCGATAGCCCTTTCCAAATCCTGAGCATGGTAAAAACAGTAACCGATGGCCTTCACGCCAACCTCCTTCAACTCCTCAATAACTTCAATGCAGTCGCTTTCGGCATCGGACAGCGTGTAACCGGCATTGTGGAGACAAACAATTTTGTCCTGGGTTATTAATTCATCAAATGCCCTGGCAAGCCGGTCAAAGTCTGTTGGATGGTCCCACCTCCAGGTTTCATCCTGATGCTTTTTATATTCCGCCGCGATGGCTTGTCGAAGCCATTTCTCGTCAAAGCCTTCTTCATCCTCAAACATCTCCTGGATGCTCTCGTAAATTTCTTCTTCGTTTTCAAAGCCCATCCTTACGTCGAGACGAATTTGTTGCAGGACCTCGTCTTTCTTTTCGCTTGTCATAGTATTCAAATGGTATTACGCTGTGTTCACTATTAAAACATTTCAGTATTGTCACCGCCAATATTATAGTCGATCTTTTGGCCCATACTGCTCGTCACATATCCAACCATCATTTCATTCTTGAGACTGTCGTTTTGCATGTATTCGATGTTTAAAGAGCAGTCGCCGGTAATTCCGACCCAAACCGTCGTGACTTCGCCTTTTTCTAACCGGTCGATGTGCGTCGGTTCACATCCAATAATGTTAATATGAGTAATCGGATCGTCCGTTGAATTGGTGAGCGTTATTCGCATGGTATTCAGCAAACCCATGGTGACCCAACCGTAAATCAGCATCACGGGAATATTCAAGACCATGGCGACGGCAGTGAAGAGCAGCTTACTTCGGTTTCTGCTGTCGGTGATTGACGATTTGAGAATGACAGCGAGAAGGATGAGATTCACCAATCCGGCAACCACGACAAATCCCCAACCAAAAAATAACCAGTTGGCATCCGAGGTCGAGTAATAGGCCCAGAAAATTGCTGTTCCCAACAAAAAGGAAATCAAGGCTGTGATCAAGCCAGCGGCGACATTTTTATTGGATTGCATTATCAGTGAATTCGATCAGGTATAAAGTTCGGCCAACATTTGAACACGGTAGTGTTCTCCATCCTTCAAATCAAATGTACCAAATACGTGACAAAATCATAAAGGCAAGCCCGCAGATTTCGCAGATGGGCGCAGATCAATGCAATTGAAACTTTGGGGCTAGTCTGTCAATCTTTTGAGAAAATTATCGGCCTCTCTAAACCCACGGTTGAAACCGTGGGCTTGATTGGGTTCGCACAGGCAGTCATCATTGTCAATCCCAAACGTATTTCCAACTGCCATCCGGTTGCCGCTTCCATACGGTGTGAAATACACCCTTGTATTCGGCAGGCTCCCCTTGTTCGTTCTTGACTTTCCACAAATACTTGCCATACGTGTAGGCGATATCACCTTCATCTGAAACGTCGATGAAGTCGGGTGTCCATGTTACAGTAGTGTTGCTGTCGTTGATCTTGCCGTAGTAGACCTTGATGTTGTCGTTTCCGATAATGAGCGTATCGTTTTCTCTTTTGATCACGGCATTTGCGTCAGCGAAATGGTAGAATGCCTCGGCAATACCTTTCTCGGCCGCCATCTTTTCAAAAGCTTTCTCAGCTTCGAATACTTCTTTTTTGAGTTGTTCTTTGTCGGGGTGCTGACAGGAGGTAAGCAGGATAACACCTATTCCGAGAAAAATTAGTGACTTCATCTTGCGGGAAATTGATTTTATGTAGTACGGAAGATAGGTGGTTAAAGTTTTAGTTTCCAATGGAATGAAAGATTTTAACGCATCGAATCGTTTGGTCCTTAGCAGAGCGGGATGGATTTCTTCTTAAAAAAATATTTACCACCCAAAATCCTCCGTACTTTTTATACATTAGAGGCATTCCACCGCCACGCTTTCAACCAATACAATGAGCAGTCATCAAAAGAATTGCAGCTGTGGATGCCACTCCGACGTCCCGGGAAATATTAGCCGAAAAGATTTTCTAAAAACCGCTGGCGCGGCGACTATCGGTCTGGGTTTACTTCCCATGGTTTCACTGGCCATGCGCGACGACGGAAAAACTGGCGAACTTGAACGGAGTAAGGTACTCAAGCAAGGCAAGGCGCAGCGGATCACCCTGCTACACACCACCGACATCCACGGGCAGATCAATGTGCACGATGAATTTTTTTGGGAAGAAGGTCAGCCGACATTCAAAAAACGCGGCGGCTTTGCGCACCTGAAAACCATGTTGGCGCAACTGCGCAGGGAAAATCCCAACACCCTCCTGCTCGATGGCGGCGATTGTTTTCAAGGAAGCGGAATTACTGCCCTTACCCAGGGGCAAGCGATGATACCCCTGATGAACAATCTGAAGTACGATCTGGTACTGCCCGGCAATTGGGAAGTTGTGTACGGTAAGCAAATGCTTATGCGCGACTTGCAAGGTTACTCGGCGCGCAAAGTGTGCGCGAATATGTTTCACGAAGAAACGCCCGACGTACTGATGTTTGCACCTTATACCACCTTTACTATTGGTGGAATAAAGATTGGCTTCATTGGGTACAACGATCCGTTAACTCCGATTCGTCAATCGCCGGCCTACAGCAAGGGAATAAAATTCAGTGATCCTGAAAAGAACCTTGCACAGTATGTTAAGGTCCTTCGCGGCCAGGAGCAATGCAACATGGTTTTGGTCATGTCGCACATGGGCCTGGCGCAACAATTGAACCTGGCCTCGCAACCCTGGGCCGATGGTGTTGACTACATTCTCGGCGCCGATACACACGAACGTATCCGCACGCCGCTGCAAGGAAAGTACGCAAAGCTCACCGAACCCGGCGCATTCTCATCGTTCGTTGGCAAACTTGACATTGTTATCGAAGGCGGAAAAATAAAGGATGAATCCTATTCTTTACTGGACGTCGATCCTGAACGATATCCCGCGGACAAAGAAATGACCAAGCTCGTTGAACAGGTTTATCAACCGCATCAACAAGCGTTGCAGCGCGTGGTCGGCAAGTCGAAAACCGTGCTCATGCGGAATTACATCCTTGAAACGCCCACCGACAATCTGATCACCGATGCGTTAATGTGGAAGTTCAAAACCGACATCGCACTGTCCAATGGATTTCGATTTGGTGTTCCGTTGGTGCCCGACCCTGCTTCCGGCGTAGCCGTGATTACGAAGGACTACCTCTGGAGCATGCTTCCGGTAGATTCGCCGGTGAAGAAAGGAACCATAACCGGCGAACAACTCATCGCGTGGCTGGAGACGGAGCTTGAGAATACTTTTTCCAAGGATCCAACAAAACGATTTGGCGGATGGTTTGTCCGGTTCAAGGGCATGCAGGTAAACATTACCATCGGAAATGAAAAGGGTGAACGCATTCAATCAGTAACCATTAAAGGTAAGCCCATAGACTTACAGCATTCGTATACCATCGTCGCTTGCGAACGTGAAGGCGATCCTTCCAACCTGTTGTGTCGCATCCCGAATGTACAAGACCCGACATTAACGGGCGCGCTCTTGCACGATGTGATGGAAGAATATTTAAGCTTGTTTTCGCCCGTGGCTCCGAAAGTTGAAGGAAGGGTCACGGCCACGGATGCGCCGGCTACTTTACTCACCCAGGTAACGGCGGGTGTGGATTATCAATTCCGATAATTCGATATTTTCGGATTTTGTCCCGATAGCTATCGGGATCGGATTTCGAATTGAATTCGAAATTATTCCTTTGAGTCTATGATTAACCCGAACTCCATTACGCCCACCACCTTGTCGGCGTCTTCGTTGTGCGTGATGAAGTATTGGTATTGTCCCGCTTCTTCGTACTTAATATTATCGTCCACGATGACTTCAAGGTCGCACATATCACCCGCGCAGTTGCTGATGTAGTTGTTCTCTTTGTCCTTAATTGCCAACTGATAAGTCTTCGTTGACTCCTTTCCGGAGGGAGAAACTATCCGTACGTTCACCGCGAAGCTTGAAAACTGAAATCCATAAAGGTGACGGATACCCAGGGTAAGCTTATATGTCTTGCTAATGTCTTCTATGTTCGGCGTGAACTGAACGGCCTGTCCCGCTCTCCAGGCATAAGTAGGGAAAGCCTCCTTATCGTAATCCTTGTAAACGTGACAGGAAACGGTCAGCAACAGAACCGTCGAGAGCGCCAGGGTTATTTTTTCCGTCGTCATAGGATTTACTTCCGGGTAAGTATGTGGGTGTAGTAATTTGTCGGGGAATCGTGGTTCTTGTAAATCATCAACTTAGCGTCAATGTACAAAAGTTCAAGACTCGCACTCGCCTTTCCTTTGTTTTTGATTTGTCCCTTACTCCAAAGGAGAATTTCACATCGAACGCTATCTACGCTATACTCCTCATTCTTTCGATAATAGTAACCTGACTTACTGTCTTTGTAGGTGTAGGTGCCATTCAATTTGAAGTTCCAGGCGCCAATGGAACCGCGCGCATTTTTTGCCACACGCCTTAAACTGTCAACGTTGGTATGCGCGCCGGACATATTTGCCATCTCAGCCCACTCGCCCGCGACATATTGCAGATCACACTTTACCTGCCCGTTAATCCGTAGAGACGCGGTCAAGAGCAGTAAAAGGGCAGGAGGCTTCAAGAAGCGCATGAATCTATAGTGATTTCTGATGAGGGTCGAAGTTAAACATTTAAGCGAGACCTACTTTTAACGGTTCAGGTTCCTGCCTTTGTATTCGGACTTATTTATTTTGTACCAATTGTGCCGGACGCCTTCATGATCGAAGGCTTCGATAAACTTCAATCCAACCTTTTTTAGAATCTTGTTTGATCCGCTGTTATTGCAGTCGGCCATTCCGTAGACTTCGGTTGCATGAAGCTCGTCAAAAGCATAATCTAAAGATGCCCACGCAGATTCTGTCGCGATTCCCTGGCCCCAAAACCGCTTGATGAGACGATAGCCAAGGTCGTAGTAGTTTTTATGGTTGTTTGTTTCTTTTGTGACCCATTCCAAACCTGTCCATCCCACAAATTCGTTTGTCCTTTTGTCGATGATGACCCACCGTCCGACGCCAGTGTCCTGATACTGTTGCCGGACGAATTTTATGATCTCAACAACTTCGTCTTTGCTGCTGACGGTTTTATTACCCAGGTACGTGTGAACTTCAGGGTCGTTATGCAGCTCAAACATTTCGTCAACGTCCGTGGGGAGCATTTCTCTGATGACCAGTCGTTCGGTTTCTGTTATAACTTTCATGCTGCCTGATACCTGATTAATGTTGAAGGGAATTATTCCTTGATATCGCTATTCGATGCCTCTTTCCAAATCATCGCTGTTCGAAATATCAGCAGTAGGAGTCCGATGATCAAAATGGCAAACAATACCCAGGCTGAATAGCCACCTAAAAGTTGCGTGAAATAGTAAGTTATTAAGGCAACGAGTATGAGTCCGATGACAAGACCAATGTTCGCACCGATGGTCTTAAACTTTCTGTTTATGCCCCGGGCCAGGAAAATCAAGAACATCAACGGACCCATGATCAAAATGAACAAAGAGGCTGGGTCCAGGACAAAATAGGTATCGTGCAGTTGAATATCGATGGCCGTAAGACCCGACATCACCGACAAAACGATAAACGACAAAATCAGGAGCACAATAAATATTATGGCGTCGTTTTTAAACTGCTTCATTTTTGTTTGGCTGGATTATGGAAAGTAGGCCGACCGATAAGTAAAAAGTGCCTCTCATAAATTTACCGTTAACGTTGGTGACCCATGCACCTTCAGGAACACTGGTGATTTTCTTTCAAGTACTTGATGGAATCTTTACTGATCTTTTCCAACGTCTTCAAGTTAAGGTCATCCAACTTCTTGAAGTAAATGCAGGCTTTTCCCATGGTGTATTTACCCAACTGGTCAAGAAGTTTTTCGCTGGTATGGCCGGGCGCCACAATATATAGGGAGAACTCACCTTTTCGAGGCGAAAAACCAAGCATGGGAGCATCGCCTTCATGACCGCTGGCATATTTGTAATGATAATTGCCAAACCCGACGATGGTAGGTCCCCACATTTTCGGTTCATGGCCTGTCCACTTTCGCATGAGCTCGATCAGGCGGTAGCTGTCTTCCTTCCTTGAATCTTTATCAACGTAGGATTCTATGAAATCTTCCACGGTGACTTCGGTGTAGATGGTCTTGTTTTTAGCAGCCATACCTGTTAAATGTTAGTAAGAAGTGTCGGCAGACTAAATTAACAATTAAACCTCAAATTCCACCGGCATGAATCAGTCTTAGAAATGAAACCCAACACCAATTTTAGCATTCACTCCATGAGCAATGGGGTATCCCAATAAAACACCATCGCCTTTGTAGCTCAGTTGTCCATAGAAAGAAAAGGTATTATTCATTTGATAATTCCCGCGAACGTAGACCTTACCCGAAATTACATTCTCGTGATACTTCGCAACATCCGTATCATAATAGAGCAGGTTGAATTCTTGTTTCCACAAATCCAGGCCCGCGTCGAATTTAAGAGATTTGAAGCGCGCCAAATTTATCACATTCAGTCCCAGGCCGTAACTTTTACCATCCCTGTTTCCCTCACCCCATCGATAGTATGCTTCGAACAACGTTTCGTTCGATTTCAAGTAAGCGCCGGCGTAGTATTCGCTACCGAAAGGCGACAAATGAAAATCAGTGTACGGCAAGAATGCAATCTGCTTTATCCTGATCATCGGACTTTTAACCTGAGATCTACCTTTAATGATGAAGTCACGCGTATAATTAAAAACAGATAGTATCAGACTTGGATCGGCTAGACTCCACAATGCCCCGCGTTTCGCGGCCTTGTATATTCCTTCCTGGTCTTCCGTCGCGACAGTTTCAAAATCCTTGACGTACTCTACTACGTCCCATCCTCCACCTTCGTAGTTGTTCCAGCCGTAGGAGTTCACTTCCGGCGAGCCGATGATGTACAATGGCATATCCAGTTTTACTGCAAAGGCATACACATAGTAATGATAAAAATGCTCATTCACCAAACTTTGACGAAAAGCTTCCCGAGCAAAAACAGTATTGCTTTCGCTGCCGGCAACATCTTCCATCACCTTTCCATAGTATGACAAATCTTCTTTATCAAAATAAACCTGCGGATCGCCGAACATTGATGGAGCAAGATTGTAGCCCCGCACCTCGACATCAAATTCTCTGATTCTGAATCCATGTCCCATTGCTTCATGTTGAACAGTGGACACCCACGTAGTAAAAATGAAATTCAAGCTACCAACCACCAAGCGGCCAAAAACATCCGCCTTCTGGCCACAATAGTTAAAACCCGTCAATGTATCCTGTTTGCAAAAGAGTTCATCAAGCCCTCGGCCAAACAAATGTGAAACGGACAACAGGTTTTGGGCAGAGCCGGTCATGTCATAGAGTCCATCATAGACCAACTGATATTTATCTTTGGTTGAAAGAAGGGGTTGCTTTTGGCTAACGATGCTATCCCTGCGTGTCAGTGAATCTGCCTGCTGACCGCAGACAGTCAAGCACGGTAAAAAAACAATAAAAACAGGAAGGGTAATTTTTAGGAAACTCACTGCCGGGTAACTTATTTATAGAATGCCGCCAACGACTTTATACTTTACAATATAATACATGTATCGACATGATTGGAAGTCCTCGGTACTTTAACGTGCCGTGGCTCGAAGTCTCTCGATCTCTTTCACAAACAGATCTTCACTGGTTACTTCTCCCGGGATTCCTCTTTTGGAGGCGAACCCTCCCATGTAAAACGTGATGACCCCATTCTGGTCAATAATAAATGTTCGCGGAAATGAAATTTCGTCAGTGTACAACTTCATGATTTCCCTGGCGTCGGGAATTACCTGGAAGTCAATCCGGTCATTGTTATACGCAGGCTTTTTGATCCGATATCCGTTTGATGCCAGCTCAAGCTGCGCAAGCGATTCATCCTTGGTGTTGTCCAAAAACGAAATCACAACAAATTCCTCCTTCGGAAATTTTTCCATCAAGGTGTTTAGGCCAATGATTTCAATGTAGCAAGAGGGGCATCTCAGATGCCAGAAATTAATGAGTACAATTTTTCCCTTTAACGATTCAAGACTTATTTCCTGGTTATCCAAAGCGACACCGTTGAATAGCGGCGCAGGTTTGTTCTTTAATTCATGCGGTTCGCCCGAATCATCAATCTGCACGACAGTCTGTGAATAGCTATAACTCACAATTGCTAAAAATGACAATAGCATAAAGGTTCTCATATATCGCGTGGGTTTATTTTCTTTTCAGCTAACGTCTCTTTACTGACCCTTATCGGCAATACTTCTCAAGCAGCTCGGTGGCCGCTTTTGACCCATAAAGTTCCGCCATCTTTAAGTCGTCGCAGGCGGCCTTCAACATGTCCGCTCTTAAATAAGTGCACGCCCTACCATAGTAACTCTCCTTTAGGTTGTGCTTGCTTTCAATACAGAACGTAAAGTCACGATGCGCGTTGGTTATGCTGTCGACTTCGTAATACGCGACACCTCGTTCAAACATGATATCAACGATTGGAACATCGAGTAAATACTCCTGGCGATCGATGAAGTCATTGTCAACCATGTCCATGTATATCGGGCCGCCACCTTTTACCAATGTTGCTTTGTTAAACCATTCAATAGCCTCGGCGTACTGTTTGCGATCACTATATGTTATTCCCAATTGAAAAAACGGGAGAGCGTGTTCCGCACCAACTTTAACGGCTTGCTTTAAGTCCGCCATTTCTCCATCAGCGTTGCCGATTCGCCCCTTGTCATAAGCGCGGGCAATCCAGACGCTCGTATTCGTGCTGTCCAAGGCTAACAATTTATCGTACACAACGATTGCCTCCGTATACCTTTCAAGTGCATCCAACTGGACAGCCTGCTCAAGCAATCGGTCCGGGCGATCTGAACAACTGAGGAATGTCGCGAGACTCAGAATTATCAGCACATCCCTCATTTTCATTTCTTTAATTGAAGAAACTCGTCGCGGTGGAGCCACCCGTGATCCGCTGTGTCCCAGTATTGCCAGACCTCTTCCTGCTCCTTCTCTCCTATTGATTTTTTAAATCTCACGTGCACATAGGCCACAGCGCCGTCACCCTCGCCGACGGCACAGTCTACAAACAGGTAAGTGGAATGCTTCCTCGCAAAATCTGAGGCGACCTGATCATACAGCGCCTTATGATCGAAGTGCATAACGGTAAAGAACAGAACGAATAATCCTGTAAAAAAAAGTGTGCCGATGACTATTACTTTTCTCACTTTCATCAATGATGGTTAGGCGTCGCCGCCAACGGATGTCGATAGGCGCCTTGCTTGATTTATCGCGTCAATCAGTTCCGAGTAATTCGTTGTAATATTTGGAATAAATATCAGTCGAGGATCATCCAGTTGAATCGAACTTCTCTTGGGTCTGTAGTAATCAGCCTTAGTCAACCAGTTTCCTTTTATGATGGTAGTACCAAATTTCTTCTTGTCCACTACGGCAATTTCTGAAAAATCAAATTGCCGCTCAATCTGATTGGATGCTTTCTGCACCAGTCTGCCGTTAGCCAGAAGAAATTCTTTTCCTGAAAGCGTACGCAGTTGGTTCTTCAACTTTCCTATTGCAATTACAAATGCTCCGATCAAAATTGGGACTGCAATCGCCAAAGCCCAAAATCCTTCTGGTGCCTGCTGCTTGCAAAGAATGAACGCGAACATTGATAGTACTATTATAGAGATCACTGAAAAGGTAGTCACTGTAGAAGCAAGCCTGCTCCTTACATACTCGTCCATCTGGACCGCATCGACCTGGTATTTTGAGTTGTTCATATCTTACAGCCTATTTTTAATTTATTGCTCAACGGTTTCTTCTTGCCAACCAGCAGATAACAAAGTGATCCTACAATTGGAACGGTCAACACCACGATTATCCAAACCACCTTGTCGTTATTCCTGAAAGTTCTTTTTGTTATACTGACCAAGCTAACAATCGGCAGAATTATGGCAATCAGCGTGATGATCTGCCAAACGATCAAACCTGTTCCTGGTGTTAATAAGTCCATATCTGGTTACATGTTGAATGTTATCGGAGTATTAATTCTTGGTTGTTTCACCTTTGTACCATAACACACAACATTCCGCCAACAGCCCTAGTAATTCATCTCTGTGTCTATCTTTTTTGTTCTCAGGAATCCATACACCAGAAATCCTATCCCGATCAGTATAAATGGAATGCTCAGGATCTGTCCCATATCAAGCACCATTTGCTCTTCAAATGGAACCTGCCGCTCCTTCAGGAATTCAATTAAAAATCGCAGGATGAACGTTAACGAAATTGACATTCCGAAAAAGAAACCATTTTGTAATTTACGGCGATTCGTCCTGTACAAATAGAAATTCAGGGAGAAGATCAGCAAATAGGCTATCGCTTCATACAACTGTGCCGGATGCCGGGGCAGGCTATCTTCACGTTCAAAAATAAAAGCCCAGGGAACGCTCGTGGGGAAACCAACCACCTCGGAGTTCATCAAATTACCGAGTCTGATAAAGCAACCGCCCAACGGCGCGACGACTGCAATCAAATCAACTGTATTCAGAATTGATTCTTTTGTCTTTCTTGAGTACAGCATCAGCGCGATAATCAAACCGGCAATACCACCATGGCTGGCCAACCCCTCATACCCTGTGAATTTGTATGATCCATCCGCCGTTGGTTGTATGGGCAACAACATCTCCAATGGATGATCGAAATAATACGCCGGATCATAAAACAAACAGTGACCCAGTCGCGCACCAATAAAAATTCCCACCACGCCATAGATCGTCAGGGTGTCTAATTTATCCTGCGAGATGTTCTCGTTCTTAAAAATCCATGTCAGAATAAAAATGCAGAGCAATATTCCACCCGCGAATAAGATTCCGTAGTACCTCAATGGGAAACCCATGATGTTCACAATTTCAGGATCGATATTCCAGTGGATAAAATTTATTTCCATTATTTAACTTTTTCAATTCACCTGGAGCTGCAATACTAAATCTCATTATTTATTTTTGGCGCATTCGCATCCAAATAATCATATCCAACTTTTCTCACAGCCTCTATTACCTTGTCTTGATGCTCCGTCTTGTGAACGATCATCACGTACTCGTCTGAGTTAGTATCGATAAAACCGATCTGGAAATTATGAAACCTCAGCGCGTCGTCAAAGTCCTTAAACACATTCTTGTAAGAAACGGATGCTCGTTCTCCATAGGTTGTCGGCTTCGGTAGTTCAATCATCAAATCGAAATTGTCCTTTAAAGCAGATCTTATCCTCCAAACCAAATCAGCAATATCCTGTTTCCAGTCCAACGCCATAATAAAATGAATGCTGTTCCGGTCAAGATGCGCCATGACATAATTCAACGTCGTTGTGTAGTTCTCGTCTCCGTTGTAATCCTTCAGATTCGTAACGAAGTCAATCAAGCGCGAACGGTTAGACGTCCCGACACACAAGTCGATTAACGTAAGGTAGCCTTCTTGCTGAGTTTCGATATTGTTCTTCATTTCAACTGATTGTCTGATCCGACTTTGGTGATCCGTCTCGTGTCCATACTCAGGATGCTTGTTCCACTCCTCCTGACCTTTCTCATCTCATTCATCTCAGCTCTCCACCCTGCGGTGCGCGTTTTAAAATCGTAACGGGCACGGAACCATCTTGCCGCGGAGCAACTTTCCATGAAAGCACATCGTCATCTAGTTCATAGGTGCGCACGGCGGTAGTGTTGTCAAGATTCGGAACCGATGAGCGATCAATGTAAAACGTTATGCTATGGTTAGTCGGATCAACGGTATAACGGCCGAAGTGAGTGCTCATACTGAGGGATGCGTCTTTATATTCTTCTGGAGTGCCTTTGAATTTGTCTCCTGAAGAGAACTTCAACCGTTCCGCGCGATAAATCTGCACCGAATAGTATCCATCGGGCGTGAAGATCACGATGCCGTGTGGGTTGGCTCCGTAGTCGGCAACGCGGCTGCCGTCGGGAAGCACCTTGTCGGCTCCGGTGAGCAACCATGTGCCCACAATAGAACTATTTTGTGCTTGTATTGAAAATGAAGCAAGTAGTATCGCAACAAAGAGCAATTGATGAATTCTGGACATACGTCTTAAGTTTGGTTTTTGCTATCAATGTACGACTTCACTAATCTGAAGGATCGGTTGAATATTGGTATAGTTCGAAACATCGCCCCTGACTTTTTCAGCATGTGGCTTGAAAGAATTTTGAAACGCCGAAAGCTTGTCGAAATACAAATATCCAATCGCCAGGTATGGAATGGGATCAGCCGGCGTCCTTCCTGCAATGCCTTTGTCAATTTCGTATCCTTTCAATGAGTCTCCCAACAAGCTGGCGATCATGGGCATGTGCTTATTGGAATAGTAGTCCATATCAAATTTTTTGCCGTCGCCATTCGGATACAATATGGTTACTTTGATCATACCCTTCTTTGCCTGGGTACTTTCGTCTGCTGTTCCTTTTTGCTGAAAGCTGAAAAGAAGACCCACGATCGCGACAAGGATAACTACTGGAAGAATTTTATTTTTCATATTGAATTGGGTTCTGGGTTATACGTTCATTTTCATTAACAAGATCAAATCTTTTTAAAGCGGAACGTCTGGACAATATCTGTCAGTTCTTTCAGTTCCCCCTCATTTGAATAAGAGAACATGATGATCAATGCGTAGTCGCCATTCACGAAAGCATTGTTACGCTGGACGATGCCGTCGCTGGCGGATAATTTTGTCTGCGTATCTAAAAAGTGGAATTTTTTGGAGCCAATGTTCACGGAATCTATTCCTGTTGTATTCGTGTACAGGCCAGATTGCTCCAAAACGCGTTTCACATTCATCAGGTAATCTTTTGAGGTCTTGACGTTCCCATAGTCGCTGACTCGTTCCAGTACAATTGAAATCCACGGATTATATCCCGGGGCCATTCCCTTTTTGTATTTGAACGCCAACAGGAAGATGTGTGTACGTTTCTTTGTGTCGTTTAGTATCTCCTTCCAGCCATCCTTGATTTGAGAGATTGCCTGGGTACTCCTATTCTCGAGTGATTCGATGTACTCCTGATTCTGAACGTGCCAATCAGGTAGCGTTATGGTAAAATCAACCAACTCTTTCAGTGCCTTGGGAATACTATCTTGACTTTGTGAAATCGCTGTTGTCTGGATAGACAACAAGATCAGGAGCAGTTTTACCTTATTCATTGGAGATTCTAACGGACGCGTTTTGCTATTCGGGTTTTTCTAACGGCTCCAAAATACGAATAAATGGATTCCAAACCTGCTAAAAGAACCATCCATTGATTTAAAATTAGTCATTGCTTCGACCTGCCCGCATTTTGGTATTCCGGTTTTGTCTCACGTTGTCGAATCTTATTCGTGATTTTTATATATGTATTGATTACACGCAACATACAAATTTCCGTACCCTAACGACAAATCCTTTTCTCACGGAAGGCACGGAATGCACGGAAGATTGATTCCGTGAATTCCGTGTATTCCGTGAGAAACAAAAAAATGAATTGGTCAACACATTTGAATGAAGCAAATGGTAACACGTTCATTTTAAAGAGCCATCCCTTCATACCCTTTCGCGCAAGAGTTCTTGGTATAACAACTATACTCAACTCGTGTTTAGCCGCACGAATTTTTTCCGACGAAGTGCAGCTTAAAGTCATTTTGTCCTTGAATCATTTTCTATATTGAATCAATTAACCTAAAAGATCATCTTATGAGAAAAATTTTTGCTTACCTGGCGGGATGTTTTCTGGTTGTTGCATCCTGTACCGAAAATGATTTATCCGATCGTGTCGATGGCCCTTCCGACGGCGATGTTCCTGCAGCACGTGTGTGCGCTTCCATGGAAGTCCTGGAAGCTCAACTGCAAGCGGATCCCTCTTTACGGGGAAGGATGGAAGCCATCGAGTCACATACCGCACGCATGATCGCGAATGGTCGCTTGAACGCCCTTGGAAAAATTGAGATTCCTGTAGTCGTCAACGTCATCTATCGCACCGCCACGGAAAATATCTCCGATGCTCAGATTCAATCACAAATTGATGTACTCAATGAAGACTTTCACGCCACCAATGCAGATGTTGGTCTCACACCACCTGCTTTTTCCGGTGTCGTCGCTAACTTCGATATTCAATTTGTTCTGGTCGCTACTAACCGCAAACAATCGACGAAAAGAAGTTGGGGTGTCAACGATGCCATGAAGAAGTCGAATCAAGGTGGTATCAATCCCACCAACCCGACAGAAAACCTGAATATTTGGGTGGTCAACAGAATGACATCCGGCGGAAGCACGATCCTTGGATATGCCCAGTTTCCGGGCGGAAATCCCGCGACCGACGGTGTCGTGATCGGTTACAATTTCTTCGGGAGAGTTGGTACACTTTCGGCGCCCTTCAACAAAGGAAGAACAGCGACGCACGAAGTCGGACATTGGATGAATCTTCGTCACATCTGGGGCGATGCTACTTGTGGCAGCGATCTGGTAAGCGACACCCCAACGCATAATACAGCGAACTTTGGTTGTCCAACGTATCCACATCTCAGTACCTGCTCTGGAAGGCCAGTTGAAATGACCATGAACTACATGGATTATACCGACGACGCCTGCATGTTTATGTTTAGCGGTGGACAAAAGAATCGTTCGCTTGCCATTTTTGCTGCCGGCGGTGCCCGCGCCAGCTTCGGCGACTAGCCTTCGATTCCCCATTAAGTTATTCAAAAAAGCTGTCCGAAAGATCGGGCAGCTTTTTTTGTTGGTGACCGGAATTTGCATAGGTTGGCTATGGATTTATCAAGTAACCTTATGAACATCACTCGCCTTTTTATCGCCAGTCTATTGTTGTTGTCGTTCGGCAACCTGTACGCGCAGGAAAGCAAAATCGTGCAGTTGTTGAATAATCAGCTAAAAAAGGAATTGAAGCAATATCCTAATGAAGACTCCTTGCTTGTGCTTCAACCTTTTCAAATAAACGCCAAGAAAGAGTTAACGGTTAAATTCAAAAGAACCAATGTGCATATCGGAGAAAGTGAAACAATCACCAGAACCGTTCCCCTGTCCAAGATAAAGAGCCTTGTAAAAGACATTAATGTTTTGTTTGAGACGGAAGAAGATGCGGTGACCATTATCACATCCACTGAGGTGGACGGCACCGTGAAGCCCGCAACAACAGCGCAATACAATCTCTTTTTTACAGAAATAAATAAGGATACGAACAACGAAGATTTCCGTGATAAACTACTGGCAGCTTTTAAAAAGGCTGGCTATAAAATTGAATGCACCATCTGGGCTGATTGAAGAGTCGTCACGAAAGATAGCGCAAATTGATTAGCGATTGGTGATTATTGATTAGTGATTTTTGATTTGGGGGCGTTTGAACTTTAATCGCTAATCACCAATCAATCATCAACAATCACCAATCGCATTTAAAGTGTAGCGAAGGGTATATTTACCAGTAATCACGCAATCAGTCTTCACACCTTTTCTTAACAACTTCTAAAAGCCTCTCTTGAAAATCAGACAGAAGTATTCGTCCCCACAACGAGCTGTATCCATTAATTCTTGTATCCAGTTGATACGATGAGGAAAGTGTCAACTTTGTCTGGCCATTGCCCACCGGCTCCAGGTCATATGACGCATTCAGAAACCTGAAATGGTCTCCCTTCAAAATATGTTGATCGAATATCGTTTGCCTTATCGACGAGGGCACGACGGTAATACTAAAGGCTACTCGCTTGTTTCTTTCCCAAGTGGTCACGGTCTCCTCAAATGCTAATCCTCCTTCAAAATGTCCAATTCTCGTCGCACCAATAGTATCACGGTCCAACTCAGCGTACAACGGCCTTGGAATACCGGCATAATTGAAAAATCCCTTTCTATATTCCTCCTGTTCAATTTCCTTCACCCTGACAACATTCTCCCAAACGGTCGCCGGTGGTGAATTGATGAAGACGACGGTATTTACCTGATAGGATTCGGAGGGTGTTTCAAATCGCTCTTCTACAAAGCCCGACAACAGTGGAACTAGAAGAAGAGAATAAAGTATTCCGCTCTTGTTTCGTCTCTTTTGCAGCAGTCTCGCGAACACATATCCACTGATTCCAGCTGCCATGAGGAATGGAGCGGCGATAATGACGATACAAATGATATCTTCCGCGCGCGTCGTCATGGCTAAAATAAAAAATAGCAGTACCGACACTATGGGCAAGCCGATTCGATGCGTGTTGGAACCGAGCTGTTCTTTTGTCGCGAAAATCATGGGTATAATTCCAATCACGATGGGTACTATCCAAATGAAGCTGATTGAAAATAGATCCGTGAATTTGAAATCGATCCGGTCAAAGGGATGCCCAAAGATTAATCTCATCCCTAGCCCGTAAATCGAACTGAGTATGACTCCACCGTAGCTGGCAATTCTGTCTTTCATTGCATTTTGCAAGCGGCCGGCGTCCTTGTGACAAAATATTTTGTCAAGCTCTGTAATAGTCGGGCCGCCAGTTCTGGATTAACCTCTTTATTTCGTCTGGTTTTAGGCTCTCTTTAATTGCTCTTTCGGTTAAGGAAACAAATTCCTCATCCGATGCAAATCGAAGCGCGATAATCTGAAATAGGGACAGATCCTGATTTAACCGCTTGCCCGTAAGTATGAAGTATCGCAAGTTTTCTTCCGCTCTGATCGCTCTGTCCTGAGCTTTCAGGGCAAATGAGCGGCAATGAAAGGAGACACTAACGACGGTCAAAGTCATCAGGACAAGCAACGCGGGAAGTAGATACGCGTTATCCTTGTTGAAGAAATACAGAACAGATCCCACCAGTAATGCCGCCATCGCAGTAAACGTCAGGAAGTGATACAACGGAACCAGGTGTCTGTGATTGGAATACTCTTGTTTTACTTTTTTCATATACTTTGTTCTGCTTGCCGCCACCGTTCGCCTATAAGCGTGCCGACGGACCAAATTAATAATTAATCATCAAACTCTGGCGGCTTACTTTTGCAAGTGAGATAAAATTAAGCTCTATTTATATTCCTTTATGAGTTCTGTTATAGTTGCCAATCTTGCTCTAATTGTTCTTCTGCTAAGTGTCATGTTGGGCAAGAAGAATAAATTCTTCGCAGATAAATTTCTCATACTGTATCTCACCTTTGCGGCCTTGCGGCAGGTTTACATTTACATCGAGTATGCTGGCTTATTGCAGGAGAGTTACTGGATGCTCTTGGGTAAAGGCATCTACCTGTTACATGCGCCTTTTTTCTTTCTGTACGTGTATGCCCTTACCATGCAACGAAGCTTGCAACCAAAACACTATGCCATCATTTTTTTTCCATTCATAGCCTATGCCCTTCACTTTTTTTATTATTACCTATGGGTTGACAGCGTTTCGCTTTCAATCGAAAAAGGTCTGGTTTTCGTCAATGGAAAGCCATCCATATCCTGGTTAGTCTTTGTAGTGCTATTCCTTATTATCGAACCGATTTTTTTAGTCGTGTCTTATTATTTGTTAAGAGGGTATAAAAAGCGGCTGTTGGAGTCTGTTTCCAATGCAGATCGCATTAACCTCAATTGGCTTAACGTCCTTTTTTATCTTTGGCTGATTACGTCCGTCCTCCTGGTTCCTGTTGGTACGCTTACCGTTGGCCAGGGATGGTTTTCGACCAATTTTTTGGAGATCCTGATCGAAATTGTTTCAGTGGTGTTCTTCTTCATTGTAGGGTTTTATGGTTTTAAACAGACCACCATCTTTACAAACCTGGAACTGCGGGAGGAACAACCCCTAACATCAACTTCAGGATCTTATGAACGATCCGGCTTATCATCCATACAAGCAAAAGACTATCATTCCCGGTTATTGACGTTGATGCAGGAAAAAAGACCTTATCTGAACGGCGAGTTAACGGCGGGTGAGCTTTCTAAATTATTAGGAATCTCGGTAAATCATCTTTCGCAGGTACTCAATAAAGAACAAAAGCAGAATTTTTTCGACTTTATTAATAGCTATCGAATAAAAGACGTACTTCTTAAGATGGAGGATCCGGGCAATGGACATCTTACCCTTCTTGCAATAGCCCTGGATTCCGGCTTTAATTCAAAGACCTCTTTCAATACTATTTTTAAGAAAGCTACCAATCAGACGCCTTCACAATATTATAAATCCTTGAAGAGTAAAATCCAGTTAGAAAAACAGTAAAAGGAGGTTCCGACCTTTAGGTTGGAACGATTTCGGCTATCAAGCCAACTAAGTTTGCATCCTATTTTAACGCTTAAAGCAAAATACGATGAAAAAACTTGGTGTACTTGTTCTCTTAGCTATTGCTTCTGCCTGTGGCAACGATGTTCCGGAGAATTCGGGGAAGGTCGAAGCCAAACTGTACTTAGGAGAAGGTGATCATCAGCCCTTGCTGGTCGGGCTTGGTGGTTCTGAAGGTGGCAATGCATGGGCAAGTGATCACTGGAAAGCAACACGTGATGCGTTTATTGCCAAAGGCTATGCGTTTCTGGCCATCGGATACTTTGGAGCAAAAGGCACTCCCGAAGCATGTGACCGAATTTCAATTGATGCCGTACATGCGGCAATCATAAACGCCACCAAACATTCTAAAGTGGACGGCAACCGGCTTGCTCTTATAGGCGGATCGAAGGGAACAGAATTGGCATTGCTAATGGCCAGCCATTATAACGACATTAAATGTGTTGTCACCCTGGTTCCTGGTCATTGTGCATTTCCGGCTTTAACCTTTGGTGCTTCTACTTCAGCATGGACATATAAAGGCGAAGAAGTACCCTTTGTGCCATTGTCATGGGCGGCCGTACCGTCACTCCTAAAGCGCGACCTTCGTGCGGCATTTACAATTATGTTGGAAGATAAGGAGGCCGTAGAAAAAGCATTCATAAAGGTTGAGAACATCAATGGCCCTATTTTTCTTTTGTCTGCTAAGAAAGATGAGATGTGGCCTTCAACAGAAATGAGTAATGAAATAGTCTTACGACTGAAGCAAAAGAATTTTAGACATCCCTACCAGCATATCGCTATTGACGGCGGGCATACTGATGTACTCGATCATTTTGATGCGATCTTTAAGTTTCTTGATGAACACTTCCCCGTCAAATGATGTCCTCAGCCATTGGTTATAGGCGGCAGTTACAACTTCAATTTTTTCCCGGTCCTGGTTTCGTACTCCTTTCTTGTGACTATCTCAAGCGTCATCTTATCCATGTCAAAAACAGAAACATATTTATTCGATGTCACCAAATGTTTTTTCCAGTCCACTTTTTCTTTGTAACTCAAGATTGTCGCAATGTCCAAGGCGGTTATGAAGTCGTCATTGCGATTTGCATGCGTATGGAGGGTCCCTTCTATTCCATCCTTGCTTTCGAATCTTGTCAGAATCGGTATAGCATTATTATGCAAGTGTTTAAAATCTTTGAATTCCCCTGTTAGTTTGTATTCGAAGAGAAAATCATTTCCAAGAATCAACTCTGTCCTGCTTCCCTGTCGCGGTATCAAATAGGCGAAAAAACCTCCGTCCTGATGCTCAATAATAGCCCAAAACTTTTTAGGTAATGGAAAATACATCGTTGACGCGTGCATATTTAGAACCATCCTTTTAAAAAGTCTTTCCGTCTCTGTTTCTGTTCTCGGTTCTTTACTATCTGATAATATCTTCAAGGATGTCCAATCGAACTTAATTGTTCTACTCACTTTGTCAGACTTGTCCGCAGGAAAAACGATTGAAACCAATTCTTCATTCTCCTTATAAGTAAATATAAGCTCGTTTGTCGCAGTCAATTCCAGCGTTTTAGAATTAGCCGTTATTAGTCTGTAGAAATTGTCACCTTTTTCTAAAAGTTTATCGGCTTCTCCTTTTAAGTCAACAATTTGTCCAAATGATGGAACCCAAATAAATAATAGTATCGTGTACTTTTTCATAGTCTGTCTGTAATTGCCGCCAACGCTCGTGTATTAAACGTGCCGGCATGTTTTATATACCTTGTTAGCATCAGTGCCAATCTTTAATTGGTAATTATGCAATTTTGCTCCCACGGTCTACTTCATTTTCTTGAATACCATCGTATAGCCTAACGGGTTTTCGTCATACATGAGCAAATCCCCAAATTCATTTATTTCGTAAACACGGCTACTGGTTTGCGATTCATCATTTTCAAACGAAATGAATTTACCGCCGTCAAACTTTGCAGTCACAATACTATGCATGACGCTATGTACTTTCGCTATTTGTTTATCACCCAGTGCATTCCTGAAAATAATAATGTAATAAGGAGTGGTGTACGCATGCCCTTTAAAAAAATAGATGCTCTCAACAATATTTTTGGAGTCGAATTCGACCACGCTTTTAAATTCTAAAAAAGCCGACTCAAAACTCTGCAAAAGAGTATTACTTGATAGTTCATCAGATTCGCTAATATAAACGTCTACAGAAAGAATGCGCGGACTTTCCCCTCCTGGCGTTGACGAAACAGAGGCATAATATTTCTCCTTATAGTAAAAGTAAAATATATTTTCCGGTTCAATCGCTCCTTTTACGCGGAGATTATTTTGATTTTCAATCTTATTCACCAGTTCGACCAAATCATTCTTATCTAAATATTTAAAAGTTTCCACATAGAAGAAACTGTTACTGGAAAAGTTGCCCTTACTTGCCAAATACTTTTTCAGGATTTTATAATCAGTCCCTGGAATGGACGCACTTTTCGAGAACGCAAGGTCAATTTCTCTTTTAGCCTTTTCATTTTCTGCTTTATACTTTAATCCCTCATCGAGGTAATGTTGGTATGTATCATTCTCTAATTTGCCTTCATAGGCTAGCTTTAAACGGGTGCCGGCTATCAGAAGTGCTGTATCTCTTCCATAGTATTTAGTGATCGAATCAAAGTCCATCTGTGGACGAGCATAGTAATGATATTTCTTGTCCAGAATATTTGTCCTGGTGTCTTTGACATCACCTTTTTTCTTACATGCTATGACGGTCAGAATAATGCAGGATAAGTATATCGATCTCATGTCAAAATAATTAAAAGCTAATGTTCGCGCATGCACCGTTGTGGCGATAGGATCCAAAATAAATGACCGAAAGGAATGTCTCGTTACCAACGCTGTCCACGGTGACCGACCAAACTACAAATTAACTCAAATCCCCGCAATGGCAAATGCAAGTTGTTGGCGCTAGTTTCCCTACTCACTTACCCCGAACTCTTTTTTTATCTCTATCACCTGAGCCAAGAAGTCGTCATGGCAGTGCGTCTTCAGTAATGGATCGGTCATAGTCAAAACTTTTAGGGAATGAAATTAATTCCACGAGCCATTAATCTTACAATAATTACCATACTTAAGGCCAAACCAATGTCTGTCCAATTGACAGAGGAATAAGTTCCCTTGTTAGTAATGATTACGTTTTTAGATCTCAAAGCCCCGACTAACGTAAAAGACCAAAATATGCTTTCGCCAATACGGTTCGACATGGAAGATATTGACATCGGTAAGTAGGCAACGATGGTCAAGGCAGTTCCCAGAATCCACGGAAGTACGATTGTATTTAGTATCACCTTTCGCTTAGTAATTCCTGGCAAAGTAAAAGTGGTTAATGGCGCAGCTATTGCGTACATAAAAGAACACAATGACACAAGTCCTGTAAATGACAGAGAATACACTACATATTGCGACAGGTTTAATGCCTTCGCAGCTAAGTGAAAGTCCCCGCCCATCATGGTTGCAAACAGATTTCCTAAAAAAATACTTACTCCAAAGATTGTGCAGTACAGCGCAAACAATTTTATGGACGAATTTGAGCTTTTCCGATAGACCAACCAGAATAACAACCCCAGGCATAAACTAAAGATTGGACCAGTAACCGATACAATGATATTTTGTGTTCTGCTTGCTGTGTTGTGGTCAAAGCTTACTGAAAGTTGGTGCATGGTGGAGGTAATTCCAAACCAGTAAGCAATAAGCGCATGCGATAACTCGTGAAGTATCAGATTTAAAACCAAGGCTGAGAAGAATAGCAAAACCGGTTTGAAGGCGTATCCAATTTTAGTAAAGGGGTTCGGCATGGTTAACAAACTTACTACTTACATCCAAAGTTTGTGGACTTGGACAATTGTAAATGATGATTGCACGGTGGTGGCACCCAAAATAACCAAATTAAATATCAACCGCGCCGCCATGACTTACAGCTTATGCTGGCGGTAGTTTTTCTTTCCCGCTCTATCCTTGCTAATTTTCACTATATTCTTTCGGGGTTGAGCGCAGTTTTTACTTGGAGTACCTTATAGTTCTTGTTTGTTCTTGAGTTAATTTATCTATGCCGTCAACTTTGGTGTACCTTTTAATAGATATCCAATTTTCATATTGATCATAAATTATCTTATTAAACCCGTCCGGGGTTCCTATTAAGTTTCCCTTTTCGTCATAGACAAAGCCAGGTTTTGAAACACTTCTTTCTCTTTTGTAGTCAAGAGTAAAAAAACCTGAATAAATTATTGTCCCATTGGATTCTATTTGGTAGGCGGCTTTGTTTTCGCCGTATTTGTAGTCAGCTGTCTCAGAGCCTGTCTGCACTCCGCAATTGGGTCCCCGTTACCGCATGAACCAATTACAATCCATCTTTTAAATTCATCCTCCAAAAAGTCGTATTGGTCTGTCAGCCGAGAAATGCCATTAAACTTGTCGTCAGAGTTGTCAACGAAAGATAAAAAAGGTGCAGCAGATAATGGTAGTCCAACTTGTGATAAAAATTCAATCGCGTCCGGTTTCAGATTTAGTCCTGAAAGTCGGTTAGTCGTCAATGGAGTCAAAACTCCATCTGTCTTTGTCCAGAAATTTTTAAATTCTTGTGGTGTCATTTTCCAAAAACGCTTGCACACAACGTTTATGCATATGACGTAGGGTGTTTAGTAACTGCGCCATTGTCCCCGTTGCCGAACTAAGTTAGTTTAAAAAACTTTCACCTTAAAGTAGCCACCCTATGGCATATGCATTTTGTTGGCAGTAGTAGGGCCCTTCTCCTCACTTCATTCGTAGTCCGGTCTTTTGTCCCCCGTTAATTAACATCAACTTTTAGTTAGTCGCGCGGTGGCGCATTTTTCATTGTCTACTTTCTCCACTTACACCGCACTGAGCACACTCTTTGGTAGGCTTTGCATGCGGGTCGGTAGTGCGGCCTGCCAAAGTGTGTGTGGTTCTCACCAATCAAATAATCTGCTTTAGTGATGTTGAAAAAAGGATTACTTTGCGTAAATTTTGAATGCCAATGCCAAGTATGGGGCAATTTGATTACATAAAGGAAATAGCAAAATTTGGTCTTGAAAACGACCAAGAAAGACTCTTGTCTGTACTTAATGAACTTATCGAGTATTCGAAAAAGACTAAAAAGATAAATTTTGCTCTACAGTTACAATCTCTTCTAAAGGATGCTATACGACAACAGCAAGTAAGTGGATTGACTAAGGTTGGCTCAGTAAAACACGCTATTAAGGAGGAAGATAGGGAAGTCAGCGAGTTCATAATTGAGAAGGTTACATCAGATTATAAATTTGAAAACCTGATCTGTAATGACAATGTCAAAAGTGATTTGGGGTATTTTATTGAAGAGCATAATAAAATAGAACTACTTCGATCTTTTGAGCTTCCCGTTGCTAATAAGATATTACTTCATGGTCCCCCAGGGTGCGGCAAAACTCTTGCATCTTATGTCATTGCCGGGGAGTTGGATAAAATGATGTATGTAATAAATCTTGGTGCAATTGTTTCGTCTAAACTAGGGGAAACAAGTAAGAACCTTGCAAAGATATTTCGAAGGGCAGCATCAGAAGATAGTGTAATTTTCATTGATGAGTTTGACTCCTTGGGTAAGGTGAGAGATTATAGCCAAGACCATGGGGAGATGAAAAGAGTTGTAAATACAATACTTCAACTTTTTGATTACTTACCGCAATCCAGTATTGTTATTGCTGCAACAAATCAAAAAAACCTTCTAGACAATGCACTACTGAGAAGATTCGACTTAAATATTCAGTTTGATCTTCCAAATCTTAAACAAATCGAGGCACTAATCGAACTCACTTTAAAAAATGGGAAGTTCTCATTTGATAATAAGAAAACGGCCACTTCTTTGGGTAAATCTTGTATTGGTCTATCATACTATAGCATTCAAAAGACTTTGATAACTGCTATAAAGAGGAGTCTCTTTGAAAAGGCTGATGCAAAAACGATTCCTTTAACTGCAAAAATAAGAACGTCAGTTTGGAAGGATCTAATTGAATCAGAAAAAAAAGCTCTTTTAAAGAGGAAGTAAGAATTCAAGAGCCAGCTTCAACTATAGCTTCGCCTTCAATATCCGCAATAGCTTCTATTGTATTTATGGCAACGATGTCTTGATACAATCTATTGTTGGCACGAGAGGTTGGTAATTCCGTAATCGTGAGAATTAATGAAAATTTATGTTTAACTTCTTCAAGATGCCTCCTGTAGTTATCTGGGATATCACTCTTGCCGGTACATTTAATGGCAAGCGAAATTTTATTACCAAGTGATTCAATCTGTTCGCCAGAAACATTATCGTCTCTTTGTTGAACATTTGAAAACAGTCTGTTTTCAATACCAAAGAAATCGTCCGACCAACTCATGCCCTGTTTAATTCTATAGTCCTCAGTTTTCATTTTGCCCATTGCAGTTGCTTCAATTGGTTTGAATATTCCAAAAGTTATTTGAAATGGCAAGTAACATAAATGATTGTCCTTTACAGGAAGAAAACTATAAGATAGGGTGGCTTTAAAATTTAATTTGTTTCCACTTTTATTAATATAATTAGGTATTGATATCAAAATTGTTTGAAGTTCCTCCAGCTCGATTTCACTCTCAATCACAAATGTTACAGAATTGTTGTCTGTCCCAGTTAAGAAGTCACTTTTAGGCTTTCCAAAGCCAGTAAGTTTTTTTAACAGATTAATAGGGTAACCCCTGAATAAAGGAGGATTGTCTCCACACGGACTCTCTGCCGAATTGATTAACAATGCCTTTATCGTTTGTAATTTTAGTGTCGGATATTGTCGGTTAATGACGGCTGCGTAGGAGGTGATCAAAGGGGTGGAGTAACTTGTCCCTGCTCCTCTAGAAAAATATCTATCGCCAGCTGGCTCAATTGGTGATCGGAGAATCTCTAAACCTGACTCATACTCAAATAAATCACCACCTTCAAATACAAGATCCGGTTTATTTAGATGCTTATTTTTTTGGGATCTCATAAATTCAGAACCATTCACAGATTGCTCATAGTCATAGTGGAACTTTCTTGTGTAGTAGGCCGGGTATTCCTCAGCCGGGGTAATGTCCGAGCTAAGACCACCCTCAAGATTACCGGCAATTGCTCCAATTGATATATTATTTAGAGACTCCGATGGTTCGGAGATATTTGTTGTTTCGCAGCTATGAATTTCACTTCGATTTTCTAAGGAGTAAAAGATGTCAGGATATTCATGAGATGCATGCGGTTCATCAACAGTTAATTCCTTTAGTCTTTGATCTGAGATATTGCCAACGGAAATAAAAATAAGTAAATCATTTTCATAGGCCAACTTGTCTAACAGATACGCATAGTCACTTACATGCTTATTGTAACCCTTCGGCATTGGGTCATTAAGAGAAAGATTGAATATCTTTATTCCGTGCGCAGAGTTTGCCTCTTTAATTATATCTGCGAGTTTGGTGATATTTAATCCATCATTGTCGGTTTGAATGGCCTTGATGACAGCAATCTTTGCCTTTGCCTCATATGATGTTTTAATTTCCTTAATGAATTCTTCACCTAAGGCGACAAGACAGCCAACTGCTGTTCCATGTCCACTATCGTCTATGAAGGGACTTGTATTCGTAAGGTCAAATGAAATTGTAGATAAACATGGCCTTAGCGGTTCTATTCTAAAAAAACCCGTATCAATAATTCCAACTGTCGGTAAGTTATCTGGCACACTTACTTCAAAACCATAGTCTCTTCTAACATCACCAAAGGCTCCAGGTCGCCTTCTCTCTACTCTACTGCTAGTTATGGTCTTAACTATATCGAAATTGTCGACAATTTCATCAGCATCTTCTTTTGATAGATTCGAGACTTCAATGATATCAAGTGATAGCTCGGTTTGATAGATTGGCTTTTGCTTTGTCTCTAAGTATTTAATCAATGAATCATAAATATTTACTGCTAGTTTACTCTGAGGTGAAAGCAGACTAATGCAAGAAGCCTCTGCAGAATAAGACTTAATTCTTCGCTTACTTGATAGAAAACGGAAATCATTGATCAAAGCGATGAGATTATATTCCTTGCCTTGATATGTTTCATCAGGAGGACTCTCATAAAATAACTCCAAATGTTTAATAAATAATTTGAAGTTATCTGTATCAGATATTTCAAAGTATACCGTCTTATTAAAGTCTTCTAAAGCAGAAACAAGCATTCCATACTTTGCAAAGAACTCTTTACTTAAGCTTGAATTGAATACCTTAAAAAACTTAATTATTACTACTTCAACTATTCCCGGAACTTCAATTGTTCTTTTTTCAACCCGTTGTTTCCTTTCAGTGTAGAAAATTGCATTTGCCCTTCTGAGTCTGTCTTGTTGAGTTGGGTTCGGGAACTTAGAGGTCTCAATTTCAGGTTCATCATTGGTATCGATTTTTACAAATCTGGATTTCTTGAAGCCGTCATTTGTTCCCTTATTATTCCGGAGATAGATGTGTCTATTTAAAGCCATTGAAGCAAATTTAAACTAATAACTGGTCTTTGATAAAACTGGTGGGTTGATATTTGGCTCTTGCCATAGCTTTGGTGTGGCGGTGGGTTTGCGCGGCTATGGCATGTGCCAAATGCGTGGGGGCAATTCGGAGGTCGACTCTTCTTAAAAATGCGAAGGGTCGGCCGTTTCTTTTTTCTTCTGTCCCACGTTTTGTTTTCAAAAAGTCCAAGTTGTCCCGAAGACGTTCACCTGTCCCGGTCGGAAATTTTTGTTAGTAGCGTGTCCCTCGTTAGATGTCCAAATTGTCCGGGGCCCTATTACTGCCAACGTTTGTGCATAAGCCGTGGTGTGTTTAGAAACCGCGTTTATGTCCCGTTGCTGAGCCAAGTTAGTTGAAACACTTTTACCTTAAACAATCCACACCATGGCTTATGCATTGTGTTGGTAGCCGTTTTACCTTACCTAACCTTTTTTCTTAAGACTTGTAGTCAAGAGAATGTCAACAGATTGACTGAATCCGTGATCAACCTTGCCATCAGTATTCCTTAAGACTTTGATTTGTTTTATTACAGTGGCTTCCAGTCTCACTTTACTTGTATCAGTGACAATTTTGTCGTCAATTATGAACTTAAACTGTTTTAGACTGTCAGCTGGAAATTTCCTTGCTATGTCCCCCAATGTCGAAAGTTTCCTATTTGTCTTTCTTGTTATAACTATGACGCCTTGGCTTCCGCTAAATAATTTGGAGTCCTCTCCCTTTAATACTTTTATGTCCTTTATATTTTCTGGGTCCAAGTAAACTTTTGTTGGATCAATTTCAACTGAGTCCAAGTAATAAGTCCCTGGTTTAGCTAAAAAATTATGAGATATCGCTATTCTACTTGTGTCGGGGAGAATTCGTATCTGTCCCTTTGATATAAAAGGAAGTGTCGATATAACTATTAGGATAATTTGCTTCATTGTCCAAGTAAAATGGCTACCAACGTTTATGTATAAGTAGTGGCGCTGAGCAAAAATATAAAAATGTCCTCCTTATCAGCGCCATTACTTATACATTTTGTTGGCCGCTGTGCCGTTACTCCACTCTTTTTAAGTTGAAGACCCAAAGGTCAACCGTGTCAAAATGTTTGACTGAATCTCCAGGTAACGGACTCTGTTTTTGAATTGTATTAAGTCCGGCATTGTCGTCCGGTACGTCATGAATTTCTCCGATCTTTAAATTCAATCCAAGCAAATAAACCTCGACCTCATCATATGCCATACCGCTAAAGTCCGGCAGCGGAAAAAGCTTGTCAGTAGCACTCCCAATCAAGAGATCAATTCTTGATCCTTTAGGAATTCTTTGTCCCGCTTGAATTTTTATCCCATTAAGCGATATTTCTAATATTGAATTGATTGCAATATCAGGGCGATACTTAACGCTACCAATTCTTATATCCAAAGTCTTTAACTGTTTTTGTGCAAAGTCAAATGTTGACCCCGTTAAGTTTGGGACAATAATCAACGGTGCATTCTTTGCGTTGAGTTTTAAGTTTATTTTTCTTTCAATTTTAACTTTTGAAAGTGGTCGTGGAAATTGCTCCAATACAGTCAAAGGTGTCTCTTCAGAATTATATGCAGAATCAGTCACTTCGTAATTCAGTTCTCGAGTCTCTAAGGATCTCTTTGCTTCCTCGAAGCTCATTCCATTCAAATCAGGAACAGTAACAACTCTGTCCTTGTTAGTCACGTTAGGTAAAACTTTATAGAAAAATGTGAATGACAGAATGATCAGTAGTCCAGCTACTAAGGTTACATTTATCAAGAGTCCCCTTAACGTATTTGATTCTATTTTCAATTTCATGACTATTTTGTCCTACGGCATTGCGGCCAACGCTTGTATATAAAACGTGCCGGCACACCAAAATAATAAATTAAAATCAACTGTGCCGGCATGTTTTATATACGTTGTTAGCGCACGTATTTTTTCACCGCTTTAATAATCTTAACAAGAATTCCAGGTCTCCGCGTGTATTTAATCTCACGGTCTCCTTGTAATAGTAAGAGTTGATAAACCCAAATCCCGCAACAACAATGCTAATCCCCAATGTCCATAAGAATGAATAATTTTCCGGTTGTACGAACGACAAAATACCACCAACCAACAGGACAACGATTGCTATTGAAATCGTAATTGTCTGAATCATCAGTTTGTTTGTCGTTATATCATCCGCTGTGTCGTCCTGCACAATAACTTCGGTCAAACCGTCTCGCTGGTCAATTGTGATGTCTAGTATTGGAGATGGATTTTTAGGATTTCTTCCTGCATTCTTAATCCGTATCTTCTTGTTGTTTACTTGTCCAGTAAAGTAATGCTTGTCAAAAACGAGTGTCAGAAAGTCGTTCTCTGTCGGATAAGTATTCTCCTTAAGAGTCCGAAGAACAGTATCCTTGTCTAACGTTGTCGTAAAATCCAAAAGTCTCCTCATTGTCCAAAAAATATGTGCGCTAACGTCTATGTTTATGACGGCTTGGGTTTTCGAAGCACATCTTTGTCCCACGTTGCTAAACGAAATTAATAAAACAAAACTTCAAATCTACACATCACCCCAAGCTGGCATAAACATTTTGTTGGGCGCAGTTCATTTTTTTCCTTTACTGATTATTAAGTCAACTTGGTCTTTGCTCTCAAACATTCTCTTTGGCAAATAAATTACCGTCCCCGTCTCAGGTTTAATTATTACTCCTTTCTCCGTCTGCCCAACAGATTTAATACCTGTCCATTTTAAATTTCCATTGGAGAATGGTCCGCTGTGAATGATTAAGTCGTCAGTAAATTGTAACTGAATTTCTTGTCCAGTGACTCCGCTTCTTAATCTGTCGTTTACCCACTTGTTTCTCGAAGTATAAACTTTAATTAATTCAAACACCCCGAGTCCGCTAAATAGAATAGGAAAAAAACTTAGTGCGTTTGTTTTGTCGAAGTAAAAAAGTCCAATACCTACTAATATCATCACAGTCGCAAATACTGGTTCAAATCTTTTCAGTACGTTATTCCTAACTATCTCTGAGTATGCCTCCTTATAATAGTTTAAGTCCGGTCTGAAGTTAACTGTAAAGTCCATTGTCAAATATTGTCTTAGTTGATTGATCTGTCCCAAAAATGAATTGCGCCCAACGCTGATGTATGCGTCGTTTAAATTTCCTTGGTTGTTAAAAATAATAAAAATTTAAATGACGCATACATGTTGTTGTGCGCTGGGCGACCGTCGCTTGTCAAAATTTTAATAATTGACCGGATGCTTTGTACTTAGTCGTTACACCATTGTCATTCAGTGTTGTTCTAGTCAATCGTTTCTTTCTAATCAGATACATGTCGAATTTCTTGTCAGCGGAGACGATGTCAGGGTTAAAGTCTAATCTTAATGTTTGAGCAAGTAAACTCCACTTTCCAGAGGATGCAGAACTGTCCAATAAAACGAGCTCTTTCGAATTTTCTTGATAGCGGTAGGTTTTTTGAATTACTGTAAAACAGCTGTCACTCGTCAATAATAATTCGGTCTTACTTCTTACTGGTCCTCCAGTCGCTTTCGCAATGCCTTCCGTTGAATACGATGAATACAACTGCCCACGTGCAGTCAATGAAAGGAACAAAAAAAATAATAAAATCAATTTCATATGTGTCTATTAGCCTTGCGCACAACGTCTATGTTTATGCAGTGCGGGGAATAGGAGCATTAAAAAATGAAGCGCAGCGAAATGTTTAATGCGACCATCTCCAAACTGTCAGCCGTTGCCAAACTAAATTAA